>Ga0129345_1000532_pt1 | contig 13897 bp, 22 predicted proteins | sample CPBDNA_FD_94425 | JGI IMG/M metagenome (GOLD analysis project Ga0129345, IMG submission 94425) | Freshwater to marine salinity gradient microbial communities from Chesapeake Bay, USA - CPBay_Sum_20_0.8_DNA | ecosystem: Environmental > Aquatic > Marine > Coastal | place: USA: Chesapeake Bay...
ATCCATCTTAATGATTTGCCCAAGCTGAAGCGTGATATTTTATCATGCCTAAGTAATAACAATATAAAAGGAACAGTACTGCTATCTTCTGAAGGCATTAATGCGAATATCAGTCAGGAAAGCCGTATACTAGAAAAAGCTATTGATAATATAGGAAAATATGTAGATTTAACTAACATTTTTATTAATAAATCTAAAAGTAAAGGTATAGCTTTTCAGAAATTAAAAGTAAAAATAAAAAAAGAAATTATTAAATTTAATGGTCCTATTGGTGATAGCAAAACTAACTCAAAGCATCTTACATCACTAAAACCGAGTCAATGGGAACAACTTCTTAACCAAGATATTCAATTAGTTGATATGAGAAATAGCTTTGAATATTCGCTTGGAACATTTAAGGGTGCTATAGATTTAGGTTTAAAGAATTTCACTGATTTAAAACAGAAATCAAAAGAACTAAATTCACTTGATAAAAATAAAAAAACAGCAATTTTTTGTACAGGTGGAATTAGATGTGAAAAAGCAGGATTATTTCTCAATGAGCTTGGTTTCGATCAAGTGTATCAATTAGATGGAGGAATCATTAATTACTTAAACTCAAATAAAACAAATGATAAATGGAAAGGTGACTGTTTTGTATTTGATGATAGAATTCTTATTAAAAGTTAATCTTTAAGATGTCATTCTTAATAGACTGATAATTCTTTATCTCTTTTTTATATACTTCGATAGGTTTATTATCTTGAGAAAAACTCTCCGCAGCTGAATGTTTAATTATAAAGTCAAATTGGTTTGGAATGCTTGAGTTACTTTTAATCATAAAGTCATTATTAGTTATTTTTATATTATAACTACTCTTGTTGGCTTCAATTCTTTTTATTGCAAATGGCTGATTAATATTTTTTTGTTTTAATATAATGAAGAAAAAACCAGGGTAATTCCCTTTGACCATAATATTTATATCTAGAATATTTTGAGTTGGTGATCTGTTATTTATTAACTGAGTGAGTAAGTTTTTATACTGATCTTTATTCACTATTTCTGGATGTTTTATCAAATTATTTAGAGCTGATTCAGCCAATAGATTATCATTGATTGAAAAAGCAAAGCTTAGTTGATCTATTAAACCCTGAGCATCATTAGTTTGTGCAAGGTATATTTTAAAATACTTTTTAATTATTTCTTTATTTATGTTTTCACTATCACTTCTTAAAACAAGTATATATTCTTTAATTATATCCATATTATTAGGTCTCAGATTGATAGCAACCTGATAGGCCCTTGAGGCTTTTTGATAATCGCTTAATATAGAATATGATTTACCTAGCATGAGCCATCCATTAAAATCATCCGGACTATTTAATAGTCTTGACTCAAGAAGAGGTATATTCTCTTTAATTGTTTTTATATTTTTTCTTACTGATACATTTTTATCATGTATTTTTTTATACTCATGAGTATCTGATAAGTCGTATGATAATGAAAATATGAACAGTATAAGGGATGAAAATAATATCGATATCAATGCAATTTTATTTCCATTACTCGTCTCCTCTTTACTATGTTTGTTTCTACTAAGAAAAAAGATGTAAGTTAATATCAAAAAGACTAAAAGAATATAAATCATTTTATATAACGCCTAAGTAATACAAAGCTTAATACTATAATAAAAATAAAAGGCGCAAACCAAAGAATGAAATTTTGTTTGTTAATTGGTGGTTCATACAAAATATATGAGCTATATCGCTCTGAAAGAAATTGTTTTATTTCATTCTTATCTTTACCTGCTTCTAACATTTCTCTTATCTTTTGTTTCATATCTACAGCAAGTGGAGCTTCTGATTCTGCAAGATTCTGATTTTGACACACCATACATCTTAATTCTTCAATAAGTTCTTTATATTGGCTGTCTGTATTTGAAGAGTAGGCATTCAAAGCTGAGATTAAAAACAAAAATAAAATGATGTTCTTCATTTATTATTTACCAATAAAGGCATCATATCATTCTCTATAATGGTGTTATTAATTGGTCCTATATGTTTAAAAAGTATAGTTTGATTTTCATCGATAATGTATGTTTCTGGCACTCCATATACGCCTAAGTCTAATGCTAAGTCTCCAGATTGGTCTGCAATGATTATACGGTATGGGTTTCCTCTCATGCCCAACCACCCTATTGCATCATCTTTTAGATCCTTATAATTAATACCAACCAAATCAAAATCTTCATTTCTAGATAATTTAATTAAATGAGAATGTTCTCTTTCGCATTCGAGACACCAACTTGCCCAGACATTTACAATTGTTTTCTTATTAATGAAGCTTGTATTATCAAGCGGTATCTCAAGATATAAATCATTTAATTTAAATTGTGGGAATTGTTTACCAATTAAAGGTGATTGAATTTTTTTAGGGTCATTATAAAGACCCTTAAATAAAAATAAGCACATTAATCCAACAATAACAGTAAGAATAAATGTATTTTTATTCATTAGATTTCTTTCTAAAACGAATACTTAATATTGAACCTATAATCATAAATATTGTTCCTATCCAAATGAATCTTATAAATGGCTTATCATATATACGAAGTGACCATTTATTATCATCAATCATATTGCCTAATGACACATAAAGATCCCTGTCCAGCTTTGCAAAAATTCCAGCTTCAGTCATAGCAGACTCACTTGAATGATAAAGCCTTTTTTCAGGTTTAATTTCTGCAACAAATGAATCATTTTTACTTACAAGTACGGAAGCTATTATTGCATCATAATTTACTGATTTTTGTTCTTCTAATTTATTGAGTGTATAGTCAAATGATCCAATGCTAGTCGTTTCACCGATGCTAAGAACAAGTTCTTTTTCAATTTTAGTATTTTCTGAAATACTCGCTCCTAAAATAAATATTGCTAATCCAAAGTGTGCGAAATACATCCCCATTCTTGACTTGAGCCTTACTGAATTTTTAGTATACAAAAATAAATCAAAGAAAATATTCATTATAATCCACACAGCTGAAAAGAAACCAATGAAATATAATATAGAATTAATAGAAAAGAGTAATGATAAAACTAAACTCACTAATATGATTGTTAGTAATTGAAACATTTGTTTATTTTTTGAAATTCGTGATAACAAAATAGGTACATAACCTACCAGGAATATCAAAGGTATCATTAAAGGTATAAAGACAGCATTATAATATGGGACTCCAACAGATATTTTTTCTAATCCTAAGATATCCAAAATTAGAGGATACATAGTCCCTAATAGAATTGTAAATGTTGCAGTAACCAAAAGAATATTATTCAATAAGAAGAAACCTTCTTTAGAAAAAATTTTTACTTCGTTATCATCTATAAATTTTTTTGAATTCATTGTATAGGCAGCTAACCCTCCTCCTATGAGCATCGCCAACATAAGAAGTATAAAGATACCTCGTGACGGGTCGCTTGCAAAAGAGTGGACAGATATCAAAATGCCAGATCTAACTAAGAATGTACCCAATAGACTTAGGGAGAATGTGAAAATAGATAAAAGTATTGTCCAGCTTTTAAACATCCCTTTTTCTCCTGACGCTATGACAGAATGAATTAATGCAGTAGCCATAAGCCAAGGCATAAATGATGCATTTTCTACGGGATCCCAGAACCACCAACCTCCCCATCCTAATTCATAGTAGGCCCACCAACTGCCGAGAGATATACCTAATGTTAAAAACGCCCAAGATGCTAAAACCCATGGTCTAAGCCATTGCGCCCATTCTTTTTTAAATTCTTTTTCAAAACAACATGCCACTGCAAAAGAAAAGACAACTGACAGACCAACATAACCCATATACAGCATGGGTGGATGAATGATTAATCCAAAATCTTGGAGTAAGGGATTGAGGTCTCCTCCATCAATAGGAACTGATAAATTCCTAGCAAAAGGATTAGAGGTTGCAACAACAAAAAGCAAGAATCCTAAATTTAATATTCCCATAATTGTAAGAAAATTTGTACGAAGTGATTCTGGTAAATCACTGCTATATTTACCTGCTAAAAGCATCCAAAAACTTGACACCACACACCATAACAACATAGAACCCTCATGACCTGCCCAAGCAGCAGAAATTTTATAAATAAGAGGCAAGTTCGAGTTTGAGTTTTTTGCAACATAATCTAGAGAATAGTCTTCTCCTATGAATGTAATAATGAGACAGATAAACGAAATAAATAGAATAGGAAAATGAAGCCTACTTGCCGAGAGTAAAATATTATTTGAGATATTTAAGCCAGTTACAAATTTTGGAGTTAGTAAAAACAAACAATTCATCAAGCCTAATAATAGAAGAAAGTAACCTATGAATCCTATATCTATAATCATTGTTGAATACTTTCTATTGTTTTATTTTTATTTTTCTCACTTATGCCAAGGGATTCTTGAACCTCTGGGGGCATATATGTTTCATCATGTTTTGCTAAAACTTCCTCAGCAACAAAGTAACTATTTTCCACATGGCCTCTTATAACTACGCCTTGTCCTTCTCGAAATAAATCTGGCAAGATCCCATCATATTTGATTAACATTTTATTATCGAAATCTGTAACAAAGAACTCAACTTTCTTGGTTCCTTTTATTCTTATTAGCGAACCCTCTTCCACCATGCCGCCGATCCTAAAAATATAGTTTTCTGGGAAGTTTCCGTTAACTAGTTGAGTAGGGCTGCGATAATATAAAAGATTGTCATTGAATGTCTTTAAAAACAAAAATAATACAAAGCCGAGAATAACTAGCAAGAATGAGACATAATAGATTCTGACTGATCTTTTTTTCATATGAGTTACTTTAATTTACGAATGATATTTCTTATGTCTTTTCCTTTTTGGTACAATATAACCACAACAATTATCATAGGTACAAGTACCAAAAAATATGACCAAAATATATATTCTGCATAGTCAAACATAGTAAAAATATACCTTAAATTATAATTAATAAAAACATTAAGATTCTAACAGGAACTGGGAGTGTTTACTTCATATATAGTCACTTTAAAAGGTATATTTAGTATTAATTTGTAGCTCATTATTGTCTTTTGAGTGATTATTGAGCTTACTTTCAAAATGAACCTTAATATCAATATTATTAAATATTTTTTTTGAAAAACCAGCTCTTAAATATTCATAGGATGATCCTGAACCAAGAGCTGTTCCGTTATTCAAATCTTCACCAAAACCAAGTTCGCCAAATGCTCTGAATTCAGAAATTACAACTGTTTTCCCTATTTTAATGTGATGTAAGCTTTTAATATAATTAGAGTCAGACATTTTCATTTCATGTTGAGTAGCGATGTATGTCTCTGCTAAAACATATGGAGTTAAGATTAGTAGGAATAAAAAAGAATAAATTTTAAATTTCATGATATTTCCAATAGTGAATTATTGGGTGGATAATATCATTGAAGTGAGCTAGGGAAAAGAAGGATAGATTAAGATAAATTAAGTTTTGGGAAATGGTTGTTTAGAACGGCCGAAGCTTGTCTAGGATAAATTCACGTGATTGATTTTTATGTTTTTTATGATGAAGTATTTCATCGACAGAGTGCTCTGTCATGTGTTGAGCATTTATGTACATATCAGTAATAAATATCCTCATACATTTAGATTACACCTTTTATGTAAAACCAAACGAAAAAAAATAAATTAATATAATTGACATTTATTAGTATAAGGATTTCTTAAAATACTAGAAAAAATCAATTCATAAAAAAGAATAAGAAACAAGATATTGAAATAAAATTATTTTAAGTATAATTGCATTTTATTGTACTACTGAAGATAGAAACACCTAATACTCGTGAATCAAATAACATTAATCACACTAATATCAGTAGGAATAGTTTATATTTTTCTTCGTCCAATCTATATGAAAGATATTGTCGATTATCAATATGAAACTCTAGCAGATATTCTTGCTTTCCTTTTTTTATCATGGGTTGTTGGCACGATTCTTGGCCTCATCGTAGCGATGAATTTAGCGCCATAAATAAGTATTTGCCAAGCCCAAATTAGACAACATATAACTGAATGGTTATTATTGAATTATCTATTAAAAACTTAGATTCAATGGAACCTAAAAAAGTTTGTAGTATATGTAACAAGACATCAAAAGCTTTATTTAGATGCAGATACGATCATAAAAAAATATGGGAATTTCTCTGTCAAGAATGTCTATCAGTAATCAAATTAAAATATAAAGATAATTATCAATACGGAGGGACTAAGAAATTTAAATAAAATTACTCAGTTGATATCGTGTTGCATAAACTATTGTAATCACTTTCAATCTTCATGTTTGCGAAACTATGACCTTTCTCTTGTGCAATATAAGACCATGATTCAATGATACTTGTGATACTAAGTATAAAAGCAGCCTCTGATGAGTTTTTATTTTCTTGCAAATATATATCTTTAAGATTAGTAAAATAGTTATCATGATATTCATATTTTTTTACTAGCATACTGATTGTTTAATTTTGCCTTAAAGTGATATGCAGAACACTTTAGTAGATTATTATTTTGTGCAAAAGCTAAATTAAATAGTAAAAATTGAGAAGTTAAAATCAGTATAAAAAATATTTTCACATCTAGTGGTGCGAGTGATGATTACTTTTTTTAGCATTCATCTCTTCTTTAGATATAAATCCGTCATTATTTGAATCTAGTGAATCAAATTTTTGATTAGGCATTTTAAGAAATTCAGAATTACTAATTTTGCCATCTGAATTTTCGTCTAGTTTTTCAAAAATTTTCCCTTTATCACTTTTACCCTTCATGCCCATCATGGAACAACCATTTTGGTTTTTATTACCACACATCATATTTTTTTTCTTATCTTTATGATTCATTGGCATGCCAGCCTTACTATCATGGCCGCGTTTACCATGCATAGAGCATGAACCAGATGCAGAGTCTGATTTACAACAGCATGACATATCCTTCATGGACATTTTTCCATGATGATTATGTCCCATAGATGCGCATCCTATGAATAAAGCGCTTGAGAATATAAATATTGCTAATTTGTTTAATATTTTCATTACCAACTTAGTATATGTATATTATGTTTTTCTTACAAATATATTTAAAAATATGTTTATATATATTTAATGTCTAAAGAAAAGAAATCCGCGATCTTAATTATTTTTAGTCTGCTTGCGATGTATTTTTATCAATTTGTAGTTGGTATTTTGGTACTTGCATTAGCTATACATACTTTATTAAAGGAATAATTATCCTCTACTTTAAATACTTACAAGAATCAAAGCTGAGCTAGAAACAATCACTACCCCAACTACTATTAATTTAATTACTTCTAGAAATATTCTTTGCTTTGATTTGTCTTTTTCTGCCATAACTATCCTTAAAATATCAACCAAATATAAAAAACCAAATAATTATAAGAACTAGTGGAAATATAATGCTTCCAAATGGGTTAGCTTTTAATATTTCAAAATACATTCTAGGGCTACTAAAAAAACTATTTAAAAATCTATATAGCTCTATGATGACAAATACTGAGATTATCCCGATTAGTAGAGTTATAAATATTTCTGATATCACTTACTCAATATAACATAAGAACCTAATCATTAATTAGCTTATGTACTATGCCGAGAATATCTGTCCCGGCATAGTATATTAAGTAGCTGAGTAACTAAAACTTATAATCAACTGATAAGTTAACGCCATAGGATGCACCAGGTAATGGAACATTTGCTTTTACAAATGATGCATGATTTCTTCTTGTTTTATCAAGCAGATTACTGGCAAAAATATCCATGTTCAAATCATATGTATTATTGATATTAATAGTGTTTGAATATTTCAATGTCATATCAATATATGAGTTAGTTTCAGTTTCAATTGATGAAAAATCACTTTGCGTTTCAGAGTGAATTAAACTCAATTTATACCTTTCATTCTTCTCGCCAAGTATTGTTAAATCAATCATATTTCTAGCGCTTGGCATTCTTGGTATGTAGGTGTCATCATCAAATATTCCAGATAGATCATCTCTACTTAGTGTAATTATCATATCTGTGCCTCCTAGAACAATAGGTCTAACAAAAGATACTTCATATCCTTGAATAATTGCATTCTTTTGTGACCAGTCAGCATCTTGATGTTCTCCATCATAATTGGTTGTACCTAGGTCTCTGAGGTAAATGAAATCATTGATATTATTTCTAAATACATCAAAAGTAATCTTAGAATTGCTTAATTGATAATTAAGGCCCAGATCAATATTTCTTGCTACTTCTCTTGTAAGACTATCGCTTCCTTTTTCATATCTATTTGTAGCTCCGTGCTTACCATCAGCAAATAATTCAGCCATATTAGGACTACGAGATACATGTGAATAACCAATGTTGGCATTTAAATTATTTGTAATATGAAATTTAGAATTAGCAGAAATACTAATTGCAGAATCTTCATATTTTTTAGTTGATGTTAATCTTTCATTATTATCATACCTTGCTACTACATCTATATCATTGCCGATAAGATTAATATTCGTAAAGTATGCTAATGATTTTTCATAGCTCTCTGAGCTAGGCACATATGCATTAGAAGACATCGGTGATTTTTGATGAATGTAACTAATTAACATACGCCTTTCAATCTCATTGGTATCTAGATTAAACTTTAAATTTAATACAGATGAGTTATTGTTCAAAGTCTTAAAACTTCCGTCTTCTTCATGCTCTTTAAGTGAAGAATTTGAGTTACTAAAAGAAAAATCGAGGGAATTTACAAATCCAATACCATCCATTCTGCCTTTTAAGCTGAAGGTATCAGTTTTATGCGTACTGAATATTCTATGTTCTCCCTCTTCTTCCTCTTCTTCCTCTTCTTCTGCGTGATACGGAATTCCATATGTTCCTTTGATATTTTCGAATGAAAAACCAAGATATCCCCAATCTTTAATCATTGATAAACCTACTGTCGTGTTTTTATCTGAGAAATCAGAATTAGCTAAATTATGTTTTTCAGCACCATCTTCATACAAAGAACCGCTTGATAAGTCATAATTAAAATGATCTCTTTTATCATAAGATAAGAATAAACTTAGACTATTCATATTCTTTTTGAGTAGGAAATTATTTGTATAGCCTTCACTCACAGTATCGTATGATCTGCCAATTGACAGCTTTTCTGTTGTATAAAGCTTATCTGTGATAGAGCCTGAAATTATATTCACAACACCGCCGCTTGTACCGCCGAAGTTGAATATAGATGATGGTCCTTTTATAAGCTCAATGTGTGAAGCATTACTTAAATTAACCATATTCGCATGATCAGCACTAAAATAGCTCAGATCATTAACTATATTACTATTAGATAGTATTCTTACTCTACTGCCACTTAAACCTCTTATAACTGGTTGTCCTACAGCAGTTCCATAATCAGAGTTTGATACACCTGGTATAGAATTAATGTTTGATCCAACATTAGAACCAATACTTTGGGATGAACTAATATCTGATTGACCAATTATGGCAATAGGATATTGGCTCTCGGATACAGTATTTGATAATACTGATGATTGTACTTCTATGGCTGTTAACTCATCAGCTAGTACAGATGTTGTATTGAATAAAAAAAGCAATACAAATAAATGTTTTAAAGACATTTAACCCTCCTTTTAAAAAAATATTTAATTAATTGTGTTTAAATATTTTTTAAAGGTGGAGCCCTTGAGTGAAGATGTAACGCTATCTTATGTTTAGTTAACGTTATTGTGGAATAATTTTCATTTTTTAATAAAAATACAGATTTTATTATTGTATTCTTAATTTGATTATCACTAGCATAGTTTACTGAGTGACAAACTAAACATGATTGTTCAGATTCATGATCATGATGATCATCAAAGTGATGATGGTCAAGTAGTATGAAAAAGTTAAAAATGAAAAGCGCTAAAGATAATATTGCTAGGTTTTTGACTTTTTTCAGATCCTTAAACATAACAAGATAGTACCATATTAGCTTAGATTAAAAATTGTATAGCGTACATAAGTGAATTGTTCATATGTATTTTAGTCTGTGATGGTTCAAGTCCTTCATCATTTGTATCTCTAATTCTTCATCTAATACTTTATTAGCGATTTTGATATCTTCATCTGATAAAGTTTTTTTATGTAAAGTGGTAAAAATATCAAAACTAAATCTACATAATTCTCTAGATCCAAAATCATGGTTTTTTCTTTCAAATCCAATTCTGGTTTGTTCATAACTGGTTGAAAATAAATTAGCTGTTTTTTTATATGCGTCAGTTTTAGAATTACCATCAAATATATATTTCCAGGTATAAATATTCATGTCCAAGTACTTAATTTCAATTATTGATCTTGACCACTTATCTTGTAGGCCTAGAGCATTAGATATATTTAAATTATCTTTTTCTAGCGCGCTTCTCCTTTTTTCAATCCATGTCTCTAACTCTTTTGAGCAAGGGGTATTTTTATAGATATGAGCAGAATATTCCTTGATTAGTGCTTCAGCAAGTTCTGCATTTGCATCATGTAGGTATAGATTTACAAGATTAGTTTCAAATCTTTTCCATTCGTCATTTTCCATCTGTTATATTATAAAATATGAATGGTATTTTTGTATTATATTTCCTCTTAGGTGCCTTAGTATATGCAGTTATCATGATGTGTCTCGATGATAATGCAGATATCTAGGTACTCTTCAATGAAAGTTTGACCAGTATGTAATTGCATGTCATTATACCCCCTATGGGTATATTTAATAAAATAACAATATTTTTAATAATTGTATTGATATCTGACACAGCTATTTCTAGACCGATCTCTTGGCCTGGCGGGTCTACATTTATGTATAAATCAAACTCAATGATTTCGTCATACTTCTATCATTATTCTCCATCATATAAATATTCACTCGGAGCTGAATACATAACTGATAGATATCATAATGATCAATATATTAGCTTGAGATCAACCTACTTGATTGGAAGGAGTAATACAAAATCCTCACAAGGGAATATGTATTTGACTGGTGGTATATCGACTAAAAGTAACGATGAATATTTTTATGGAATTCATGGAGACTGGGAAACAAGAAGATGGTTTACGTCATTTTCACATTTAGACAAAAATACAACAAATAATGATTACACTGAAAACGAATTTCAAGTTGGATTTGCACCATACCTAGGCGACTATGGTGAACTCCACGCTTGGATGATGTTAAAAACAAAAAAAGATACGATAGATAATAATTGGGAATCATATCCTTTTAAAATTCTTTAAAGGTGATTACCTGATGGAAATAGGAACTAAGAATTCTCATTGGGATTTTCACTACATGATAAGATTTTAAAGCGGAGGAACCAATGAATAAATATTTTTTATTAGCACTAATAGTTTTAACAAATATCACTTATGCAATGGATAATAATCATGATAGTCATAATCATGAAGGTCATCATGATAACCATCAGCACAAATCAGATTCTGGTGTCGATGGCTCATTGGTGCCATTAGATGAGAAGATGTATACAAGTTTTATTTCGAACATTAATGAAGGACAAATAGCGATTATTGATGTTAATGGAATGGTATGTGATTTTTGTGCGAGAGGTATAGAGAAAACATTTTATAAAGACAAGATGGTTAAAAAAATAAAAGTCAGTCTAGAGTCCGGTAAAGTGTTAATTGCTTATTCCAATGATAAAAAGGTTAGTTTTGAAGAAATAGCAAACATATTTTTAAACAATGGGCAGACAGCTGTAGGTTTCACTTTAAGGAAATTATAAATATGTCGGTTAAAAAAGAATCATCTAAACTTGGGATATTCACACTTTTGGTTTCTACATCAACTCTAATATGTTGTGCTCTTCCAGCGCTTTTTGTTCTACTTGGAGCTGGGGCAACACTCGCATCTTTGGTAAATACATTTCCAGAATTGATTATAATTTCACAATATAAAATTCAAATATCATTATTTACTCTAGTTATCCTTGTGGCTGCTGGAGTATTGATAAAAAGAGCAGAAACATTACCATGTCCTGTTGACCCAGATTTAAGATATATCTGCCTGAAGACCAGAAGAAACAATAAATTTGTTTATTTCATATCTGTAGGAATATTTTTATTTGCAAGTATATTTACTTACATACTCCCAATATATCTATGACAAAAAAAATTCATCCATCTCATAAAACCCAGTTGGCATCCTTAAAAAGAATAGAGGGTCAAATACGAGGGATTATTAAAATGATAGATAAGGGAGAATACTGCATTGATGTTTTGAATCAAATAAAAGCTGCCAAATCAGCACTGGTTACAGTTGAGTCAAAAGTTCTAAAAAAACATATTGAATCTTGTATCAAAGAATCTCTTACAAACAGAGAAGTGCTTGATGAAAAAGTTAATGAATTGCTAAAGCTAATAAATAAGTGATTAATTATAATTAACCTATGTCAGATTTATTTTCACTGTTGAAAGGATTTATTTTTGCAATCATTATTCTTACAGTTTTTGCCTATGTTGGCGTCTACATAATTTCTATGCTTATTTAACTTATCAGAATATTTAGGATAAGATGAACTATGACTCAATGGGAATATAAAACATTTGAATGGGAAGTGCTTAAACATGCACTTGCTGAAAGCCAAAAGCCAGAGAACTTAGGTGGGCAAGGCTGGGAATTAGTTTCAACTAACTATGACACTGACTTTCGCGTGTGGGTTTTAATGTTTAAAAGAGAAAAAAAATAGCTATAATGAATAAATTACTTCTCATGTTGTTTGTTGTTATGCTGGGTAGCTATACAGATATTGTTCTATCAAAACCTGAAAAGTGCACAGATAGTGAACTAGGCACTATTAATTGGGAGCCTTACTATAATGATATTTTAAATATGTCGGAAGAAGAGTTTAAGAAAAAATACACTCAGTTTACTCTAGGCTCTCTTGGTAAAAGGCTATATCGCATGGAACTAAGAAATGCTAAAACTTGGGAAGAAAAGTGCGAGTAAATAATATGGAAAATAAAGGTGGAAATCTTTTTTAAACTCATTATCGGATAGAACTTATGATCAGATCTAGTTCATTAATTTGCTTGGTGACCTGCCCTTCTTGTTTGAAATCATTTGAAGAAATCATGCCAGAAAGATTCTGTAAAATTCAATCCAATTGTAAAATCTGTAATAAAACAATTAAAGCTAAATTGAGTGACTGCTGTATATATTGTTCATATGGATCTAAAAAATGTCCATCTATGCAATAGCCAACACTTCTGTATAAGTAACACCTAATATAAAAAATGAATATTTTTCTTGATATAACACCTTAAGAGATTAAAGATATAAATAAGAGTTAATTTTTTTTATATATAGAGGTGGTTATTATGAATGAAATTAAAATTGCTAAAAAAAATATTCACGTAAATATACAAGGCTATTTAGACAACTATGATGACTGGTCTGAAGAGTTCGCAAGAAAAATGGCCAAAATAGATAATGTCAAACTGTACAATGATCATTGGGAATTAATTTATTATTTTAGAGAATATTATTTACAAAATCTTGTTGCGCCAACAATGCATCAGATGATCATAGAGCTAATGTCTAAAAATATTAAGTTCCATGATAAAAAAAAATATGAAGAACATATTTATGCTTTATTTCCATCAGATCCAATAAGAGAAATTTGTAAACTTGCTGGCCTGCCGATGCCTCAAGCTGATAGTTAAGTAGTTGTTGGTTGAAACTTTGTTGAATCAATCAATATCAAAAATAAAATCTTTTTAAGAGTATGCGAATAGATACAAGATTGATATAAATGAGACTAATTACTCGTTAGTTAAAACTGCCCG
>Ga0129345_1000533_pt1 | contig 13872 bp, 15 predicted proteins | sample CPBDNA_FD_94425 | JGI IMG/M metagenome (GOLD analysis project Ga0129345, IMG submission 94425) | Freshwater to marine salinity gradient microbial communities from Chesapeake Bay, USA - CPBay_Sum_20_0.8_DNA | ecosystem: Environmental > Aquatic > Marine > Coastal | place: USA: Chesapeake Bay...
AGGATCACCGGCATTGACTAAGTCTGCACCCGGTGTTTTTTTCCGCTCCTCATCGGATCGCAGGTCGATGTGAATTTCTGAACAGGGACCGCAAGGGCCGGTATCTCCCATCTCCCAAAAATTGTCTTTTTTGCCAAACTGAAGGATGTGTTCCGGACGTATTCCCGTTTTGTCCCTCCACAGATTAATCGATTCTGTGTCGGTAGGAAGGCCGTCTTCCTCGTCACCTTCAAAAACCGTGGCATACAGGCGATCCGGATTCAGACCCCAGCGATCTACAAGTAGTTCCCATGCCCATTCGATCGCCTCCGCTTTAAAATAATCTCCAAACGACCAGTTGCCGAGCATTTCGAACAGGGTGTGATGGTAGGTATCGATGCCTACCTCCTCCAGGTCGTTATGTTTCCCGCTTACCCGGATACACTTTTGGGTGTCGGCCGCACGCTTCCATACCTTATCACCCTCTTCAAGTCCCTCCTCCTCCCCCAGAAAGATCGGCTTAAACGGGTTCATTCCTGCGTTGATGAACAGAAGAGTTGGATCGTCTGCAGGCACCACCGGTACGCTGTTAACAATCAAGTGTTCTTTCTCCCGAAAAAACTGCAAAAAGTCATTCCGGATTTCGCTGGACGTTTTCATAGAGATCGGTTGAATCTTATGGATCAGTTGAAACTTCAGTTGTGGATCAGTTGAGGCTTCCGTTGAGGCTTCAGTTGAGACTTTTGAAATGGCGTTGCCAATGATGGACGAATTTTGCCATGGTTTGATAATGTTTTACGACCTACGAAAAATTCACATTGTGAGTTGCAGAACCCTTCTCAAACCGCGCCCAAAAATAGAGAAAAATGCGCGCTTTTCCCACACAGGACTGTGCCCTGTTTCCATCCTAATTTCGAATCTGAATTCGGAGCGTGCCATCGCACCCACCCGCACATCCACCTGCGTACCCATCCGCACATTCATCCATCCAAGCCCGGCGAAAATGCATTCCCATCACCCCGTGAAAACTTTGTATCTTATACTATGTTACGTAAACCGCACCACACGCCAACCTGGCTTCGAAAAACCGGAGAGATTCTCCTGCAAACCCTGAAACGTTCGTTTGAAGTGGATATCGCGACACAAGGGGCTGCCATCGCTTTCTACACCATTTTTTCGATCGCTCCGCTGTTGCTGGTTGTCGTGTATGCAGGCTCGTTTTTTCTGACGCGTGACGTAGTGGAGTTGCAGCTGGTAGCGCTGGTAGCCGATTTCGCCGGCGAGGAGATCGCGGCCAATTTACAGTCACTGTTGCATGGGGTGGATGTATCGATTCCGCTGGGATCGGTAACCGGTTTGTTTGCGCTATTTGTGCTTTTCTTCGGTTCCACAACCGTCATCGGCAAGCTGAAATCCACCCTCAATCGTATCTGGGGTGTGCATGAAATCACCATCAAATCGATCTGGCACTATCTGTTTTCAAGGGTGCTATCCTTCAGTATCATCGTGATTATCAGCCTGCTCTTTATCGTGGTACTGTTTGCCGATATACTCGTCGGATCGCTGTCGAAAATGCTGACCGATCTGTTCCCCCGGTTTGATGTGGATTTTTACCAGTTCATATCGCAGATCATGATCTATCTGCTGGCGGTTGTGTTTTTTACTCTGATTTTCAAGATTCTGCCGGATGTGCACGCCCAGTGGCGCTTTATCATCGTAGGAGCAGTGGTCACAACGGTTTTGTTTCAGCTGGGTCTTGTGTTGATCGGTTTACTGCTGAGCTCATCGGAAATCAATCTGGCGTACCGGGCTGCGGGCTCGTTTGTGGTGTTCATCGTATGGGTGTACTATAATGCGCTCACAATCCTGCTGGGAGCAGTGTTTACGCAGGTTTTCACCACGTCGATGGGTGGGCATGTGAAACCGTACTCCTTTGTGGTGCTGAAGGAACCGGAGAATTCTTAAAGTGCATCCAGTTACACCTCTTCGTGCTACTACACCGCCTAGTCCTAGTACACCTCTTCAAAAACCCGTTCGGTCGTGCGGATCTGTTTTTTAAGTTCCGAATCCGTGAGTGTTTTCAGCGTGCTTTCGAGCGATTCTGGTTCCGGGGCATCCTTCTTCCACTCCAGGTACCCTGGCAGCCCCATGCGAAGCAACTCACGGTAAATTCCCGTCTCCATACCTTTCAATCCACAGATATAAATTAGTGTATTGTCCTGCTCTAAGATCGGCTGCAAGAGATCCCGCTGGTCTTCGAGAAGCGTCTGAACATACTTTTTACTACCATCCGCACGCCGGTCTTCCCGGGATACCGCCGTCAAATAGTGTGCATTGGGGTGATCCTTCTCCATCTCGCCAAAGAGATCCGGATAGAGGAGATCGGTTCGATATGAGCAACCAAAAAGTAACGCTACACTCCCGCTACATCCCGAGCGAATCAGGTCTAGCATCATCCCGCGAAACGGAGCAATCCCGGTACCAGTAGCAAAGAAAAGGTAGTTGTATGATTCCTTCTTTTCCGGCAACAAGAACCGTTTCCCACTCGGACCGGCCATCATCACCGAATCCCCCGGCTTCAAATCGGCCAGATAATTCGACGCTACTCCGAGGTAGATCTTCCCTTCATACTCCTCGATCGTGCGCTTCACGGTGGTCGAAATTAGCGCCGGATTCCCGTTTTCCCCACCACTCGGCGACGAAACACTATACAATCTCATCTTGTGTGGGCGCCCCTTCTCATCCTCGCCCGGCGGCATCACACCAATCGACTGCCCCACACACACACGTCCCACCAGATCGGTTCCGCTCACATCAAACGTAATATGACGCACGTAATTAGGACTACTCTCCTTGCTTACAATCCGGTTTTCTACAATTTTCGCTTCTACCGGGTTGTTTTTGTTGTAGATATTCAGCTCCACTTCGGGCAGCTGCATCGGTTCTTTTGGTGTTGATTCCATAGAATGTAAAAGTTGGGTGTTGAGAATAACGTTAGGTACACTTTTTCGGGTTACTGTGTACGGGTTACTGTGTACGGGTTGATGTGTATAGTTGGATCGCAGGACAGAACATCAGGGCATGGCGGGAGGTTCCGACTGTAATTCTGCCTGTGCTCGCTCTTGCACTCCCGCTACAGGGAAGTGGAGAATCCGGTCTGCCTGGAGTTCGCCCTCCGTAAAAAGATGGGATGCCATCAGTACCATAGCGCCGCGGTTCGCTGATTCCCGAATCATCCTAAGCACCTCCTCCCTGGAGGCACGATCGAGACCTCGAAGCGGCTCATCGAGAATCAATATTTTAGGGTTTACGGAGAATGCAGCTGCGATTTGCACTTTCTTTTTCATACCTGTGGAGTATGTTTTAATCCGTTCTTCCCGCTGCTCATCCAGCTGAAGACGATCGAAACGTTCGCGAATTGCATCTTCGCTATTTTCGGTCCACTGATTTCGCGAAGTCAGTACCCAGCGGATCAGTTCCACGGCGCTAAGTTCGCCGGGCAGACTCTCCTCATCATGAACAATTCCAACGTGCTGAAGATAGCGCCCTGGTTTTTGATGAATATCCAGGTCTCCGTAGCGGATCTGGCCGGATGTGGGGTACGAATTCAGTGAGATGAGGCGCAAAAATGTCGTTTTCCCAGATCCATTGGGGCCTACCAATCCGGTCCATGTGCCTGGTGTAAAGACCTCATTCATGTCGTGGATCACCGTTTTCCGTGCAGAATACTGCTTGCTAAGATGTTCAACGAATAGTTTTTGCATTGGATTTTCCATTACGTGTTTGGCTTAACGGGCTCACTTACCTGCCAGTTTCACCTCCATGCCAGCCTCACCTCAAAGCCGATTTTGACGGACGAAGATGATGCCCGGTCGCATACGCGGCGAACGCGCCGACCGACAGGTACCCCGTGAGCAAAACAACCAGATCTTGTGTGGACACGGACGATTCTCCAAAGATCATCTGCTGCAGGAAGATACTCACTACGATAAGAAGGAGCCACCGCATCTGTATCCAAAATCGGATCACGATCCAATGAAACGGTGATCCAAGCCACCGGGCAAACCAGGCGGGCAAGATGGATTCCCCGGATGTGATCAGCATCGGTATATGATGAATCACTAAGAACAACGCCCAGGCAGCCAGCATCACACTTCGGCCAGGCTGTTGAAGCGCCAGTATCCACATCATCCCGTGCCCTGCATAGATCCATCGAGAGGATGGAATTTTTCGATCCATTTGCATCAAAACCGGCAACAAATCTGCCCTCAAATTCCGTGGCACCCACCACAACTCCTCCACGTTTACTGACACAGGATCCTCTTTGCCATCCAGGCCGGTTCGGAAATATTCACGAAAGAAAGCGTTGGTTCGATAGTATTGTGGCAGAGCTTCCCGTTGCACAAATATGAGCCATATTGCGTAGGTCAGCAGCAAAATTGCAGGAAATAAACCCGCATAGATACCCGCAGAAGCCGTTAGAAGAGCACCCACGGCAACGATGAGCATTCCCATGGAAGTGATAAGAATGGTCTCCAGAAGTGTTGGAAGCGAGCCGGCATCCACCGGAGTTTTCAGAACGACCGTGAGACGCTGTTGCAGTATTTGCCCCCGCTCCGATTCCTTCCAGAACTGCGATCGTTCTCCGGTTTTCAGGTAGCGAAAAACGGCGATAATCCATAAGGATCCGAGGAAAAGGATGGCCTGAATGGCATAGATGAGAGAATCCGCGAATGACTCCGGAGACGTCAGCAATCTGGGAAGGGTCACGGCCAGCGGAACGAGACATAGCATGGATGACCTGCCAAGAAGGTGTTTCAGAATGGCTGCGGACGTGGTATTGCCGAGTTGATGAAGAGGCAGGCGCGAATCCGGAAATAACAAGTACGGGGTTAAAAACGCATAGAGTGCTGCCGCTCCCATCATAAAATAGCGGGATGTGATAACTCGATCACCGTACTCTGCACCCACGGATGACAGAAAAGACCAAAGCGCCAGAATGAGGAGTAGCGCCACCTGGATGAGAAGACGAGCCTTGAAGGCTTTCGGTTTGATGGGATTCGGTTTGATGGGGTTCGGGGTGATTGGATTCGGGGTGATGGGGTTCGATCTTTGTGAGTTCGTAGTCAAAGGTTTCGGGCGGAAAGATACCGCTTCCGGTTTGCAGAGTCCAAGACGATTTGGAGAGTGCTGATTCGTATAGCAGGTTCCTGAATCGCACGATTTAGGGAGAGGAATATTTTGAATTTATTGGCAATTTTCGGCAGATCACCTTACTATATGGCAGAGAATTTTTCTATATTCCAAGTGCCAAAAAAGCGGTTCCAAAACAAAGAAAGAGATTCGATCATGATTCATTTTTATGTCTGTTTGAAACAGGTCCCCGATGTGTATGCCCCTCTCCAAATTAAAGATGGCGAATTGATCCAGGATTCGGGACGAATGGTCTTGAATGCCTATGATGCATCTGCGCTGGAGGAGGCGCTCGTTCTCACGGAAAAACATGGTGGCAAGGTTACAGCTGTATTGGCTGGCCCGGAAAAAGCAAAAGAAACCCTACGGAAAGGTTTGGCTATGGGGGCAGATGAGGGGGTTCATATCGTAACGGAAGAAGGGTCTGCCTACGACTCACTTTACTATGCCGGGTTGCTGGCTGCTTTCTTCCGCGATAAGGAGTATCACTTTATCTCCTGCGGCAAACAGTCTCAGGATACCGATGCGGGATTAACCGGATCCATGCTGGCCCAGCTTCTGGAGCTCCCCTATGCGACCAATGCGGTAGGTCTGACGCTGGAGGACAATCGTCTAATTGTAAAACGCCAGGGCGATCATGGTCAGGAGATGATTGAATTACCCTCCCCAGGGCTGGTGACCTGTTCCAACGATATGAATGAGCCGCGAATTCCAAGCCTGAAGGGGATTATGCAATCCAAAAAGAAACCCGTGGAGACCATTCAGGCTTCCTCATTGACCGGTGACGGAATTCGCTCCGTCACGACACTGCTTGGCTACGAGGAGAAACCAAAACGAGAGCCGGGGCAAAAATTTGAGGGCGATCCGGAAGAACTCGCCATCACCATCGCCGGTTTGCTGGATTCCAAAGAAAATTTGATGTAAACCCTATCAACCCAAATCTTATGAGTACTCTATTAACGTACATTGCCGTTCATGATGGAAAGATTAAGCGTTCCTCTCTGGAAGTTTTGAGCCGTTGCAATGAGTTGGCGGCCGAGCTTGGATGGGAATCCGTCGCACTGGTTCTGCAACCCGACGCAACCAAAGCGATCGAGGGTCTCAAACCGTATGGCCCTGCCAAAATCTACACGATGTCACATCCTCATTTCCATCAACATCTAACTACACCGTTGTTGAGGGCGATCGGTTACGCTGTGAAGGAGATCCAGCCTCGTGTTGTCGCCTTTGCCTCTACGGAAGGCTCGAAGGATCTTCTGGGTGCACTTTCTGCGGCTCATGGTTCTGCTGCACTGCCGGATATGTCCGAATTCAGTATCGATACAGAGGGAGTTAGCGGAAAACGTCCTGTGATGGCCGCAAAGATTTTGTCGTCCGTACGGGCGGACGGAAGCCCCGTGTTTGTTTCGGTGCGATCTGGTTCCTACAATCCTGAAGAACGCGAGGGAGAAGCTGCAGTTCAGGAGTTGTCGTTCTCGTTTAATGATGCAGATTTGCGAACAACTCTGCGAGAAATTGTCACCGCCACCAGCGACAAAATTGATCTCTCCGAAGCAGAGACCGTGATTGCCGCCGGCCGGGGGGTCAAAGATGAAGAGGGACGTGCACTGATCCGGGAACTGGCAGATGTTTTGCAGGCCGGAGTCGGCGCTTCCCGTGCTCTTACCGAGGCAGGCATCTATGATCCAAGTCTGCAGATCGGGCAAACGGGGAAAGTCGTATCCCCGCAGTTGTACATCGGTGTTGGAATCTCCGGCGCCATACAGCACGTGGCCGGCATGTCCAACTCCAAAGTGATTGTGGCAATCAACAAAGATCCGGACGCACCGATTTTTGAAATTGCGGATTACGGAATTGTTGGTGATCTGTATAAGGTGCTACCGCCATTCATTGACGAGATCCGTCGGATCAAATCTGCATAAGTATCATCCATGGAAGACAAATTTGACTGTATAATCGTTGGGGCGGGTGTTGCAGGGCTGGCAGCAGCCATGACTCTTGCACGTCAGAATATGAAGTTTCTCCTCATTGAACGGGGAGAATTTCCCGGATCCAAAAACGTGTCCGGTGGAGTCCTTTGGGGAACGGATCTGCACCGTCTTGTGCCGGAGTACTGGAAAGAGGATGCAGGATGGGAACGATATATACAGCATCGACGGCTCACCTTCATGGATGAGCAGTCGGCATTTAGCATCGATTTTAAGTCCTCCCATTTCCAGGAACCTCCCTACACCGGAGTGGTTGTATTGCGTTCCAGGTTCGACCGATGGCTGGCTGAAAAAGTGCAAGAGGCTATTGATGCCAGTGATTATGCCATGGATTCCTTCATCGCGACAGATATCCTGGTGGAGGACCTGGTTCACGATGAACATGGGCAGGTCGTAGGAATTCGTGCCGGAGAGGAGGAGTTTCACGCCCATTGCGTCATTCTGGCCGAGGGTGTCAATAACCTCCTCACCCGAAAAGCTGGTTTGCAAGAGGCCTATGTGCCTGCAGACCATATGCTCACCGGTGTCAAAGAGATTATCCGTTTCGATCAGGCTGTACTGGAAGATCGGTTTCAGCTCCATGGCAACAGCGGAATGAGTAATGAATTTATCGGATATGCCACCAACGGAGTAGAAGGCGGAGGCTTTCTCTACACCAATCGGGATACCATTTCTATCGGTCTGGTTCTCGGGTTGAAAGATTTACGGGAGAAAAACCAGAAGCCATACGACATCCTCAATCATTTCAAAACCCATCCCGCCATTGCTGATATGATCCGGGGCGGAGAAGTTGTAGAGTACTCCGCACATGTGGTGTCTTCCGGAGATAATCGGGTCATGCCCAAAAAACTTTCCAAAGGGGGGCTTATGGTGTGTGGTGAGGCTGCAAATCTGCTTCTCAACGCCGGAAAAGCGATTCAGGGGATGGATTATGCGATGCGTTCCGGAATTCTTGCTGCGGAACAAGCAGTTGCGTCCAAAGCATCCGGAGATTTTGGTGAGTCCGCTATGAAAGGGTACGAAAAAGCGCTGAACGACAGTTATATCATGAAAGACATCCGGAATTTTCAGGATGCCGTTCACCTGCTTCATGATCCTGTGATGACTTCCAAAATGCCAAACCTGATCTGTGATTTTGGACGGAACTTTTTTAGCATCAAAAATCAACCCACAAAAAAATCCCGTGCGATGCTGCACGATTCCATTCAGAAGCATGCATCCTACTGGGACCTTTTAAAACTTGGAGCACGAGGTGCAAAGGCGCTGTAAGTACACGTAACCTTGGTATTGCACCTACCCGGTTCATAACGGGGCAAACCACCAAGCGTATCCATCAACCCAAATCAACTACCAACCGATGTCTTCATCCAGTCAACCCGTCAAAACACTTTCACTGCCGGAAAAATTGGGGCTAGTTAGTTATCGGAATCAATCCAAATCGGAAATCAAACCGCATATCCGGGTAAAAACGGAGATCTGTAACTCGACTTGCCCGCATCAATGCACTACGTATGTGTGTCCTGCCAACTGCTATACCAAGGACGATCTTGGGAAAGTACATTTTCAGGTGGAAGATTGTATTGAATGTGGAACCTGTATGTACGCCTGTGATCAAGGAGCCGTCAGCTGGGAATTTCCGGATCCAGAGATCGGGCGTGGCGTGACCTGGAACTTCGGGTAAGGCGTCACGGATCGATTCCTTTCCAGGAATCACGGGAATTATTGGAATTATTGGAATCACAGAGATCAAATAGGGAATCTATGGGTTGAAAATACCGGGTGAGATTCCTTTGGAGCCATGGAGCAGCTAAACAATAAAAAAGGAGAAGAACTATGAGTTTCGATGTATTAGAGCGTAGCCATCCCATCTCTTTCGATCTTTCGGAAGATCAAATTATGATACGAGATAGTGTTCGCGAGTTTGCAGCACGACATATTGCACCGGATGTCATTCGGCGGGATATGGAAAAAACGTTCCCGCATGAAATCATTGAGATGCTTGCGGATCAGGGTTTGATGGGCATCTATCATGAGGAAAAATTTGGAGGAGCCGGGTTCGACACCATCAGCTTCTGCCTTGCACTAGAGGAGATCGCCCGGTGGGATGCTTCGCTTGCATTGACCGTTGCATCCCATACCTCACTCGGCAGTGGTCATATCGCCCTGGCTGGAGATGAACAGCAAAAAACCACCTATCTGGTGCCACTGGCCCGCGGTGAAAAACTGGCTGCCTGGTGCCTTACCGAACCCGGATCGGGCAGTGATTCCTCCGGTCTCAAAACCACTGCGGTAAAGCAGGGTGATACCTACCTTCTGAATGGTGCAAAAACATTTATCACCCAAGGAAGTGTTGGTGATGTTTATGTTGTACTGGCGAAAACCGATCCATCCAAAGGAACCAAAGGGATTAGCGCGTTTATCGTGGAGCGCGAATGGGATGGTGTGAAGCCGGGACAACCCATGCATAAAATGGGCATGAACTCCTCCGACACAGCAGAAGTTGTTTTCGATCAGGTTCGCGTACCGGCTGAAAATCTTCTTGGGAAAGAGGGGTATGGATTTATTGACACCATGAAGGTACTGGACGGAGGCCGAATTGGCATCGGAGCACTCTCGGTTGGAATTGCCAGGGGTGCCCTCGAAGAATCAATGAAATATGCCAAAGAGCGGAAACAGTTCGGTTCATCGATCGGGGATTTCCAGGCAATCGAACATAAAATGGTGAACATGGCTGTAGAAACCGACGCAGCCCGGCTTCTGGTAATGCGGGCTGCCTGGCGAAAAGATCAGGGGAAACCGTTCACCAAAGAAGCTTCTATGGCAAAATTATTTGCCTCCGAAATAGCAGAACGGGCAGCCCTGGAAGCAGTGCAAATTCACGGTGGCTACGGGTATACAAAGGAATATCACGTTGAACGCTTTTTGCGCGACGTAAAACTGATGACCATCGGAGAGGGAACCTCCGAGATCCAGCGACTCATTCTGGCAAGGGAACTAAAAAAAGAGATGGGCTACATGGAATAACTTCCCTTTGCTCCATCTTTTTCTTTACATTTGCGTTGGTTCCTGGTGAGAAGGAACATCGGTAAAGACCCTCAAATACAGCAAGACCATCAACCTGAAGTAGAATCCAATGTCAACGCACTCATTTCATTTAAGCGACCCCTACCTGTTCGAATCGGAGCTCAGCGAAGACGATCGAATGATCATGGAAACCGCCCGCGAATACGCACAAACCAAACTCGAGCCCCGTGCCCTCAAAGGCAATCAGGAGGAGATGTTCGATATCTCCATGGCCAAAGAGATGGGCGAGCTGGGTTTGCTTGGTGCCACGATCGATCCGAAATATGGCGGTGTAGGAGCCAGCCAGACCGCATATGGTCTAGTTGCGAGGGAAGTAGAACGGGTCGACTCCGGTTACCGCTCATTCATGTCGGTTCAATCATCGCTGGTCATGTATCCTATTTCGATATTTGGTACAGAAGAGCAAAAAGAGCGATTTTTGCCCCGTCTGGCGAGTGGTGATATCATTGGGTGTTTCGGGTTGACAGAACCAGATCACGGATCGGACCCCGGCTCCATGACGACAAACGCACAAAAAACCGATGGAGGCTGGATCTTGAATGGCGCTAAAATGTGGATCACCAACTCCCCAATTGCAGACGTCGCCGTTGTATGGGCCAAAGCAAAAGAATCCAAGGAGGACAAGCCGGTCATTCGTGGCTTTCTGGTAGAGAAAGGAATGCCGGGCTTCACCGCTCCAGTTACCAAGCATAAGATGAGTCTTCGGGCATCTTCCACCGGTGAACTGGTATTTGAAGACGTATTTGTGCCCGATGCCAACGTTTTCCCCGATATTCGGGGTCTGAAAGGACCTTTCATGTGTCTGAATAGTGCCCGATATGGAATTGCATGGGGAGCCGTTGGAGCGGCTGAATTTTGCTACGAGAAATCACGGCAATATGTCCTCGACCGAAAACAATTCGGACATCCTCTGGCAGCGAATCAGCTGCCCCAAACCAAGTTAGCAGACATGCTCACCGACATCACAACCATGCAGATGCTTGCATGGCGACTTGGCAAACTCAAAGATGACGGGAGAGATCATCATGCTATGGTCTCACTGGCGAAGCGTCACAATGTAGGCAAAGCGCTGCAGATTGCACGGGTTGCCAGAGACATGCACGGAGGAAACGGGATATCAGGAGAGTACCGAATCATCCATCACGTTGTTAACCTGGAATCCGTAAACACCTACGAGGGAACCTACGACATACACGGACTCATCCTGGGCCGTGAAATTACCGGAATTCAAGCATTTGTTCCGAAAGGATAATCAGGAGCCGTTTTTTTTCATTTTTCATGCAAGAACGTTTGGTTCTGTTTGGAATTCTTTGTTTATTGCACATATTTCTTACATAAACAGAGACGCCAAGCCTTAAAACATGCCAAGCCCCAAACGTATGGATCTTGCACAACTAACCCGTAAACAAAAGCAGTTTTTTGATTTTATCCTCTCCTACCGGGAAGAGCACGAAGTATGGCCTACCTATCGGGAGATCGCTGATCATTTCGACTATAAATCTCCCAACAGTGTCACCCAAAACATTCAGGCACTGCTTAAAAAAGGGGTCCTTGTTCGGGGTGACCAGGACGAATATGATCTGCACCCCTCCTACCGGAAAACCAAAAAAGATCGTACCCTATACCAGGAACAGGGCATCCCAATCAAAGGACTCATCGCTGCAGGATATCTGCAGGAAGCTGTGGAATCCGATCTGGGCTCCATCACTCTCGACACCATTTTCCCCCACCTGGACAAAATGTTTGCTCTGCGCGTCTCCGGAATGAGCATGAAAGATGCCGGCATTTTCGACGGAGACTTTGTTCTCCTGATGGATAGCGACATTAAAGATGGGGATATTGGAGCGGTACTCTACAATGGGGAAACCAGCTTAAAGAAAATCTACCACGATCAGTCGGGCCTTCGCCTCGAACCAGCCAACGAAGAGTACAGCCACATCACAATCTCTCCAGATATTTTTGAAGAGGTTCGCATCCTTGGCAAATATATAGGTCATGTGAATCGTAGTGGAATCTACCGCTCTGTACCTGCAAAAAAAGCAAGCTAACTTCCAGTTGCTGAAGCTCAATTGCCGGACGTTTACGTTTCTACCGGATGTTTACTTTCCTGACGTAAACTTACGAATCCGCCATAAACTTACTTTGCTTCCGGACGTCTTGTCTCAAGATGCCCGTTCACGCCACTACGAGCCTCGTGCAACTGAGAGTCCTTAATCCATGCCCGACCGCCATCATGCTGCAATTTTTTGCGGTTTTTAAATGTAAATGCCTGTTTATGAAGATCAGGAAGTTCCTTTTTCATGGTTCGGTTTGATGTGATACGTTTCCCCGGAGCGAACCCGGTAATGTGCAAAGCAGAACCGGGAATTTTCACAAATTTTTTTCGCCATTTGAAATTTTATTTTTGATGAGAAACCGATATCTTTGGCTTCTATCAACAAATTGAATGTAAGGAGTTTGAATCATGTATGCTATTGTAAAAATAGGCGGGCATCAATACAAAGTCAGCGAAAACGATGCGGTTTACGTCAATCGTCTGCCCAACCAACCCGATGAAAAAATTGAGCTGGATTCAGTTCTGCTCCTCAAAGATGGAAAAGGGGAGATCACGGTCGGAAAACCGTATGTAGAGGGGGCAACCGTATCTGCAACGATCAAAGATCACGTTAAAGCTGACAAAGTCATTGTATTCAAGAAAAAACGAAGAAAAGGCTATCGCGTGAAAAATGGACACAGACAAGCGATCACACGCCTTCACATTGAGAAAATAGGATAAAAAACAGAACTCACTATGGCACATAAGAAAGGTCAGGGCTCCACACGGAACGGACGCGATTCACAATCCAAGCGACTGGGTGTTAAGAAATATGGCGGACAAACAGTACGTGCCGGCAACATTCTTGTACGTCAGCGCGGAACCAAATTTCATCCCGGAATCAATGTTGGACGCGGTGGCGATGATACACTATTTGCGCTCACCGACGGCGTAGTCACTTTTCACAAGAAAGGTAACGACCGAAAATACGTGTCGGTTCAGACTGCCTGATATCCGGAAAATTTGTACTTTCAAGCTTCTTCACCCTGGTGGAGAAGCTTTTTTTTTGCCCAAAATTCAGATCTCCCAGTCAAACCAATCCGTGTTGTAATGAACTTCACTATCCCGTCTTATCCACACATGCAATTTGGCACCCTTTACTGCATTGGGCGCAACTATCACGAACATATCAGCGAGATGAACTCCCGCCCGACAGAAGAACCCGTCGTGTTTCTAAAGCCCCGAAGCAGTCTTCTGCATCCGCATGAAACCATCCGAATCCCGCCGGATTCAAAAAACGTCCACCACGAAGCAGAACTTGTATTACTTATTGGCGAAACGTGCCGGCGAGTCCCAAAAGAGGAAGCATATCGTAAAATTGCCGCATTTGCCATCGGTATCGATCTAACCGCACGCGACCTGCAATCTCACGCCAAAAATAACGGCCTTCCCTGGACCCTCAGCAAAGGATTTGACACCTTCGCTCCAATCGGCCCCTTCGTTCCATTCGAGGCTAGTGGTGCAAGTGATGCAAGCAACACCACAAACATAGTCAACTCAGGCAGCGCTCCCCATGCTGCATCCCACAAAGAC
>Ga0129345_1000536_pt1 | contig 13841 bp, 7 predicted proteins | sample CPBDNA_FD_94425 | JGI IMG/M metagenome (GOLD analysis project Ga0129345, IMG submission 94425) | Freshwater to marine salinity gradient microbial communities from Chesapeake Bay, USA - CPBay_Sum_20_0.8_DNA | ecosystem: Environmental > Aquatic > Marine > Coastal | place: USA: Chesapeake Bay...
ATACACATCAACGGTTTCATCGTGCAATGAGCCAGAAGCGGCAACAAGCTGGTTGTAAAGATCACCAGAGGCGGCAACGGTTTCATCATGCAATGACCCAGAAGCAGCAACAAGCTGGTCATACACATCGACGGTTTCATCGTGCAGTGAGCCAGAAGCAGCAACAAGCTGGTTGTAAAGATCACCAGAAGCAGCAACGGTTTCATCATGCAATGATCCAGAGGCAGCAACAAGCTGGTCATACACATCGACGGTTTCATCATGCAGTGAGCCAGAAGCAGCAACAAGCTGGTTGTAAAGATCACCAGAGGCAGCAACGGTTTCATCATGCAATGATCCAGAAGCAGCAACAAGGTGGTTATACACATCAACGGTTTCATCGTGCAGTGAGCCAGAAGCAGCAACAAGCTGGTCATACACATCAACGGTTTCATTGTGCAGTGAGCCGGAAGCGGCAACAAGCTGGTTGTAAAGATCACCAGAGGCGGCAACAATTGCGTCACGCAATGAGCCAGAAGTAATCACAAGCAAGTTGATTAAATCAAGGTCTAAACTATGCAATGAGCCAGAAGCAGCAACAAGCTGGTCATACACATCAACGGTTTCATCGTGCAATGAGCCAGAAGCAGCAACAAGCTGGTTATACACATCAACGGTTTCATCGTGCAATGAGCCAGAAGCGGCAACAAGCTTGTCGTAAACATCGACGTATTTAAGATTCAGGTCGCCAGAAGCAGCAATGGTTTCATCGTGCAATGAGCCAGAAGCGGCAACAAGCTGATTGTAAATATTCACAGCTTCATTGTTCAATGCCCCTGACGCAGTTACTACATCTTCCTCTAAAGAAACCAATCTTTCGTGTACATCTGGGTAATCTAAGAATAGACTGTACGGATAATTTGCAGAATTTTTTGAATATACAATATACATTTGCCCCGGCTGAATGTCCAGTAAACCCTGCAAGTAATTGTGCTGAATTTCTGAAAACCAGCCAACATAATTGCTGTTTTGATCTATAAAATAGATTTTATCTACGTTTTGTAGATTAAGCAAACTGTTAATGTTAACAACATCAGAGCCAAGATATTGTATTGTTTGTATTTGTTGAGTAATCATGGAAGGTCTATTCTCCTGTAGCTTGTCATATCAGTTCCTGAACCAAAAGAACTAGAATAACTTGACCCAGAACTTGTTGTTAATGTAAATGGAATATTGTCTTCTATGTAATCAAAAGGTAATGTAATTCTATTGATCATACCGTCTGTGGCATGAAAAATCAAAATCTCTGAAATAGATATGGGGCTTGATAATTCGGCTATGGGTATGAATGTATAATTCAGAGTGTCGCCATCTTGACCGTAAAATACAACATAACTTTCTTCTTGATAATTATTGCTGCTATCGATGCTTAATGTGACATCTAGTAGTTCTGGAGCAACTGTAGTTGTTGGGGCTGGTGTTGTTGTTCCAGCATTATTAAGCGCAATGTCTGATGAGAATGTGTCAATATCCATAGTCCTTAAATACTCCAATGTTTTTCTTTCTATTACAGAAACTTTATTCATTAACCTATGTGAAACATAAATTAGATTGTTGTATTGGTCTATTTGTATTTTGTGAGGATTATGGAATGTACTTAAGTTCATACTGGCAACATCTTTGATTGTATCTATGGTTGTAAAAAAGCCTGACATGGCTGAAACTACATAAAGCTTATTTGCATCATCGTCAAATTCTAACGCAGAAGGGGCAGCAATAAGAAAATCAGTACTTAATCTTCTTCTTGTGTAATCTATAAGATTTAATTTAAAAACTGAACTTATTTCAGTAGAAGCAATATACAGAATTTGACCATTAGAGTCTAGTGACATATCATCTATTTGAAACGGTAAATCAACATTAATAGATGTAAAATCATAAGTATCTATAACAGTTAATCCATAAAAATCTCTACTTGATATATAGACCTTGCTGTGTTGGCTGTCTAACAGGATTTTGACTGGAAATTCTGGTAGCTTTATTCTAGTTAAAACCTGTAAAGAATTAAGGTTTAGTACAACGCACTCATCAGTCTTATTGTTGATGTAATAAAGTATGTCATGTTCTTCGTCTATTGCTAAATCATATATTCCAGATTCAGCGGGAATAGTGCTATAGGTTTCTGCTGATAAATCAACAACGCCAATTGATTCACTGTCATAGTTTGATATGTAAGCAGTGTTGGTTGATTTAGAAATGATAAAGTTTTCTGGATTCATTCCAACCGCCACTGTTGATTCTAATTGTTCTGGATATAGTGAGTATTTAAGAAAGGAATTTTCTTCTGGCATTGAAACATAAAGACTATTATAACCAAGTGAGCTGCGAGTGGTTGTTGGTTGGTCTACGTATTGTGATGAATCTGACATTGCGAATTTAGATATTGTAGTTTGCATACTAGATGTTAAATCTAAAGTGTTTTCAAGGGTTTCTGGATCGTAGATAAGAGTTTCGCCATCTCTTGAAACATACAAGTTGTTATCAACAGGATTAAAAAACAAGTGAGCGTTGGTATCTTCACTTAAAAGAATGAAAACGTAATTAACTAAATCGTTATTGCTATCACTGGAAATATCATAAGAAATCAATGAAAATGGAGATAATGAGAATAATAATTCTGAGTTAAAATCAATGGCTATGTCTAAAGAATTTGTATCAATATTGATTCTATCTGATATAGAGTTATCAGAAGTATCTATGACTAGCACCTTATACAGTTCAGGTACTAGGGCATAAACTAATGGCCTAGTAGGATGAGCAATTGTTTTAGATACATCATATCCAATATCAATTTTTATTGTTGAATTATACATGCATAGTTCCCGTTAATTATATTCGTATGAAGATACTAAGCCAATATCTGTACCATAAAGATCACCGTTCTTAATTGAGCATGAAAATATAGTTCCATCATTATTTATTGAAACACTATATCCAAGATTGTCATCCTGATTTTTTCCGAAAACTGGCTCGTCTAAAGCTTCCCACTTATTATTGTAAAGCTTAAATACGGACATCTCTCCAGCGTTTGTTGCGGGAATGTCTCTAGAATAATTTCCAATAACTAAACTCATTCCATCGCCACTTAGAGAACAAGAATAAGCTAATTTATCTAGTTTATTGCCAAGAAGTCGCCACCCGTTCGCTCCGACAAATTCAAAGACTGCTATTTCGTGTCTGTAAGATGATACAGCTAGTCTTAAGCCACTTGAATCTAAAGAAATATCACTTCCGTATCTAGATGAATTTGATGGACCAACTATTGGTTCATCTAGCATTGATAATGTGTTGTTGCTTTCGTCTAATGAGTATGTGTGTATTTCTCCAAATCCTCTAGAATTAGAGAGGGCAACTATTGAACCGGCGTCATTTGTTTGTATTCTTTCTGTCAAAAGGATATCGGTAAACACAACGCTGTCTAGAATATCCCATGAATTAATGTTGTATTTATAGCAAATTAGCTTGGAAGATTGTAGATTATACTCTGCGGCGGAAATGTATGCAATCGTTCCATTAAAATTTGTACACACGGAATGACCAACGGTAAAATCTGATGAATCGCCCATAATAGATGGACCCTTTTGTTGCCAAGACGTTCCATTGAATTCAAAAATTGTTACCACGCCTCCACCAAGATGCGTACTGCTTCCAACAATAATATTTAAGCCATTTCCGCTAAAATCAAAACTGCTAATACTGCCATCAATTGTAATCTTTTGACCAAGAGGTATGTATCTATTATTGTATCTAGCGAAAACAGATATTTTTTTATCATCGTCTTGTACAGCTAGGCGGTTGCCAGTATTATCATGAACAACCTTATTGCCAAAAAACGCATTTGTAGAACTAGGGAATATATCTAAAACTTTGTGAATAACATCAGAGTCTTCTATTCTTTCAAGATATTTGTTTGTAGAATTAGCTAAATATGTTCCGCGTTCTGTGTGCGAAATAGAAGCATACCTTGAATTAATATCCTTGTTACGCAGCAGATGTTTGACGCTGTAACTCAAAGCGTCGATAATAAAAATCCGTGAATCAGAAGAAGAAATGCAGAAGATTTCATTATTATGTAAGTCTATTTTATGGTATGGAACATATCGCTGTAAGTAAGTATATAGAAGAATTTCTTGAATGACATAGCCTTTTAGTAAATCTATGACCAAAATTGAAGCTGGATTGCTTATTAACACATAGAGTAAGCCTCTAGCGTTATCTATTTTCATATCTATAGCATTTTCTTTAATGTTGATATTTCCAATCACAAGCTTGCTAGTAACATCCATTATTTTAACTTGATTAGAGCTAGGACTTAAGCAGTATAATTTTTCACCGACAGTGATTACGCAAAATGGGATGGGAAAATCTGCATTTGGGTCACTTAATAGTAAATAAGTTTCACCGTCTTCAAGGGTGTTAAAGCTGTTGGCTGGACCATCTTTAATCCAGACATTGTATATTCCATCAGTAATTTTGTATACTTGCTGAAATGAGTTTTCAGTACCGTCGAGGTCTAAGGATGCACCAAAATATTTCTTTATCTGTATGCTTTCTGTTATGGATATAGCTGGAGGTAGAGTAACGTCTGTCTCTCCATCATCTAAAACAAAATCTGTAGAATTGGAAATAATCAGATATCCCTCTTCTGGGTCAAGTGTACTAAAATTGGAAGCTGCCTCATTACCATTGATCCAAGCTTCATATAATCCATTTGAAATACGATATATAGTATCCACGTTTGAAATACCGCCAAGTGACGATATTTCATAATTAGTAGATCCAAAATATTGGACTAATTGTATCTGAGAAGTTATAGATACGCTCATATGTCAATCCTTCCAGAAGCAATAGTAAATGTGTACTCCGCGCTACCTCTAGTCAGTCTAAACATTGAGCCGTCATACCCATTAGTCACAGTGATTGCAATAATAAATACATCATTACTGTATACTAGACATGTAATTGGTAAAGAGCCTAAGCTAGACGGAACATTATACTCAACTAAATCAGATTCTTGACCTCCGGTTATAGAGACTTTATCAGCCGAACTGCTAGCAGAGCCGCTAGAAGAAACTGTTAGTGAGCTAGTAAATGACATTGGAGCCTCTGTTGTTGAAGTTGTTGATGTTGTGGTTGTTATATCAGAAATTCTAATTGTGCCAATACCAACTGTAAAATCATAGCCAGCGGAAACTTCCCACTCATAATCATCTGAAATCTGAGTAAAATCAACTATAGGAGATTGATTTGATAAGCCAAGCTGAGCCTCAGTGTTTTTACCAGAAGCAAATAATATGCCAGCCGAATTGATTAAGAAAGAGTGGTAATTCCCGGCACGAACCTTGTTCCAATTTCTTTCATCGTTGATTTTGACAAAAGCCTTTGCTACGGTAATTCCTGCGCCTAATGTATAATTAATGCCTGTACTTGTACCAGCACCGTAAACCTCACCGGCCTGATTTATAGCAAGCGAATGCTTGTATCCAGCCGCAACAGATGTCCAATTGTCTAAAGCGCCAGCGTTAACCTGTAAAGAGATTTCTGTAATTTCTTTAGAGGAAGACTTGGAAACTGAAACGGGTAAGCTTTGATTTTCTACATTTTCAATAATAGAAGTTGTCTGTGTGACATTGCCCTGACTGTCTGTAGACGTTGTAGTTTCCGCAGAACATAGGCCAAGTTGGTTTTCAGTGTTTCTTCCCCATCCAAATAATTGACCCTCTGAATTTATTGCTAACGTATGCATGTAGGCTGAAATGTCATGCCAGAAATAACCAATACCAACTTTAACTGGTGATAATACATCTTCAAAACTTCCATTTCCAACTTGTCCATATTCATTAGACCCCCAAGCAAATAGCTCTCCCAAAGAATTAATAGCAAGAGTATGCGATGTTCCGCAATATACCTTAACCCAATTTGAATTATTTCCAATTCTGGTTGGGCTTAAACAGCCTATTCTTGTTCCATTTCCAAGCTGACCGTGAATATTATGACCCCACGTATATAGTTCGCCGTTACTCGTAACTCCTGCACTATGGTTACTTCCAGCAGCTACAAATGACCAGAATCTAGAATCATCAACAATTGCGGGAGTAAGTACATCAACCTTGGTTCCATTTCCCAGTTGACCGCCATCATTCCAACCCCAAGCATATAACTTTCCTGTGCTGCTAATTGCTAATGTGTGATAGTCTTTTGTAGAAACCTGTATTATGTTCTTAATATTGTCAAGTCTAGTTGGACCAGAAGAAACCGGTCCCGTAGTTTTGAAGCCAAGTTGGTTATTTGAATTATCACCCCAAGAGAAAACACTATTTAATAGTGGTTCTGGAGTGGTGGTTAAAGTTGTAGTTGGGGCAGCGGTGGTCGTTGTTGTTGTAAAACAGTCACTATAAATTGGACAACCATCAAATTCGTCTGCTGGATCAGAAATAACACCAATTATATCTCTGTATTCTCCAGCGGCACACGGTGCTGGAGTTGTGCAATTTGGAGGCCAAGTAGTTGTTGGGGCTTGTGTAGTCGTAAAAGTTTCAATGGATATTCTTTTCCAGATGCTTCCATTGTGAAAATACATCCAGTTGTCATCGAAAGAGACTTCGCCAACACTTCCGGCATTATTTTCATTCTCAATAGTGCCATACTTTATAAAAGACTTATTGTTTGGGGCTAACTGTAAATCTGTTAATGTGATATTCTTATACGAGCCGTCGCTTTCATCCCAAATAACTACGCTATCGTTTGCATCTGTGTCTGCACTTGTTATAGTATCGTAGTCATTAAAAGTATGTAAATTTACATTTGCCGTAAAAATAACACCAGACATTGAAGAAGAATTGTTGGCACAATAGTATAGCTTATCTGGTGCATCTTGTGGAACTCTAAACTCTATTGATCCATCAAATTCTCCATTATTAATTACGCCGTCTAGATATTGGTTTAATGTATCAGATGATGGCAGTGTCTTAATAAAAAACGGATAATCAAAATTTTGCCCAACGGAATCAACATTAAATATGTATTTCATTCCCTTGTGCAGTGTCAATGTTGGGTTTGGGTCATTTGTTAATCCAAGCCCATTAAATATGTACGTTCCATCGTTTTCATTTATAGTTACATTAACTGTGTTTTTGAGGTCATTGATATATGAGTTTAGTTCTCCAGAAACTGATACTAATAAGTTATTTTGTTCAATATCTCCAGACTCTAGGTCGCTACGAAGAACGCCAGATGCAAGATTAAGATCAGATCTCAAAATACCAGAAACTTCTGTGATATCAGAAAGAGTTGCGTAAAGTGAGCTTAAGTCAGGTATGTCTTGAGGATCTATTACCCTAAATGTTGGATAATCTTCTGGGCAAGCTCCATTAATACATGAGTCTGTAGCTGGCCCAGACAAGAATGTGCCTTGTGATTGTTTCTTAAAAAGAAAAATTTGATCTACTGTACCAGATAATTCTATTACGCTATCGATTAAAGTATTAGAGTCTAACTCGTTCGGTTCAAAATGAACAAGTTGATTGCCTCCAACATAATTAACGTCACCATTATTTTGTGCTGGAAATACAACGCCATGATTTCCAACATAAAATCCAGATGCCTGAATAGACGATTGTACTCCGTCTCCACCAACATCTATTCCGTGCGCTGGATTTGATTTTAGTATCCCAAGCCTCTTGTTATCAATATCCCATATGATATCATTGTCGTAGTTTAGTATGTTTGATGAAGACCAAAAAGCGATCCCGCTAGATCTTGGAAAGTTGTAGTCAGAAACTCCAGAGCCAATGTAGACAGAGTGGGTTGCTGGATATGTGACATATATTTCTTTAGCCCCAGCCCCAAATCCCACCTTAGTATTTCCAGTAATGCTGCTACGAAAAGGCATCCTTGTAATAGTGTCTTGAGCGGTTCCACCGTCATTGAATATACCAGATCCTATTTCGTATTCTATGCCGTTTGTAGCCGCATAGAATAAAATATCTCCGTCTGAATAAACGGTATCAAAAGAGCTAAAGCCATTAGCTGCACCAGACAAGACGAAATCAGATGTGTCCTGTGTCCAGCTTATTTCTTTGATTCTATCTGCTAGAATTATATTATCTGACATATCACCCTCTTATTTAGATTACGGTGTTGGGGCGGCTGTGGTGTCTGGCGTTTCGTCTGCGTGGGATAAACCAAAAATAACTAGATCATTAACTTTGGCATTAACATATTCTCCGTTATCATTCCTAACAACAAAGCTAATGTATGTAGATGTTCTCTCTATTATACCAACGCTATTCAAGTCAAAGTCTTCGGCTGAATCATTGTCGGTTGTGCTATTACTATTACCTATTGCAACATAAGGAACTGGGATCTCATCTTTGAAGTATATAACAAATTTTCCATCACCTGAACCCTGCTGAATGTTATCTATATTGTATGAAGCATTCACAACAATGTCTCCGGGATTTAGATCGCTTAGTGCAGATGCGTCAAAATTAACCCAAGCTTTAGCAACACCCTTTGAGTTGGTCATCCTTGATGCGTCTACGTCAAACTCAACGGTTGTCTTCGATCCCACATGCATAGTCTCATTATTGCTGTCAATTGATTCAAACTTAACTCCCTTATTTGCGCTGGTGACGTTTAAGCCGTCGCTGTTCCCCTCTGAATTAATCCAATAGGTATCTAATCCAACGTTTCCTTCCATCGGACGCTGGCCATTTGTGTTGAGATATTGAGTGTGAACATCTCCAACAGTTAGGTTCTGCATCACGTTATGGTCTAGAGCGTCATTGCCGGGATATGGGACTAGCTGAATCGCTGTTCCGTTGGGATCAACGCTAGCGAATTGTACTCCAGATTCGGCAATAAAAACACCCTGACTGCCAGCTACAATTTTTGCTCTTACACTATTTTCAAATGGCGTTAAACTATTGAAATTGCCTTTTGAAACAATAGATTCAATTGATTCTACGGTGTCTTTCATATTTTCTCTAACATCTTCAGCAGAAATTAATCCAGCATTGTTATCTGCTAGATCTGTAGATATGTTAGTGATCAAAATGCCTTTTTCTTGAATTGTCATAAAAATCTCCCTTAGTATCTAAAATAATTTCCTCTATGGTCGTAATCACTGTGTGTTCTGGCTACAAAATCGCTACCCGGACTGTATGGACCAAGTATAGCTTGACCTCCAATAGATTTACCAGCTGAATAGTCTAATGAGGCTTCTTCGTATTTAGAACAGTATTCTTCTAGAAGAATGTTTAACGTGGACGCAACACCCCTGAGATCTATAGACGATGGGCCGTCCTTAATTGCTATGGCGTTTGAGGCTTCTGCTTTAAGCTCGCTGCCAAGTATAAGGCATGAAGTTTTTAAGCATATGAGTGTAATAAAGTCATTATCGCTTACATCAACTGGGTCTGGAGAAATATTGCTATTGATAATATCTACTGTGTAGTTGGATGAAAATTCATTTTTGGTTAAAACTAGTTGTGCTGCTACTGATGCGGCCTCTTGGAGCCTTGTGTCTGTGTATTTATAGCTAGTGCTATCTAGATCATTAATCATATGGCGTAACATTAGCGTTACTTGTTCTTTCCAAGCCATACTATCTCCAATAACTATGGAATTTGTTTTTCTACTGTTTTATACACTATTTGCGACTAAAAACTAACAAGCGCATTAAATTCATTACTAACCCATATTGGCCTGTATTCATTGCCAATCTTAATTCCTATAACATAATCTCCTTGCTTGATAGACAGGTTTGGATCTCTATTTGATATTTGGACAGTTTCTCCGCTTATAGTTGTAATATTACCAGTTGTTGGAGAATCTATATTATTTGGCCTAATGATAGCCCTATTTGCGGTTCCTTCTACTAGTAGTGCAGAAAATTGATTACGTATGATGTTTTGCTCGTTTTGAATGTTATTTATTTCTTGCTCATTAGATGAAGATATAGAACTGCCGTCGCCAAAACAAATAGAACCCTTTACTTTTAGATTTCCATTGATTTTAGCAAATGGTCCAGATATATCTGCATAATAATCATCATAATTCAGAGGAGCGTCTTCGTGATTTAAGGAAAACAGTGTATTAGATTGATTTCCTGTGAATGTGAAATCTAGTGCGAAATCGGGATAATTAGCCCCACCCTTGTCAACGACGGATATAGAATGAGAGTCTATTTTTACATATTCAGTATCCGTGCTGTTATAAAGAGCAATTTTACCCTGTTTGGGTAATTCTAATATCTTGTCTGCGTCCTCTGGTCCAAGGACTCCCCTGAGCAAAATATTACTATCATCCATTCCTAGTATGAAATTGTAATCTGATTTTATTTCTGATCCAGCACCATTGGTACAAATTACTATATTATGATTACCAACCTGATTGGCGCTCATTGCTTTATAACCAACTGCGGTGTTGTATGACCCAGTGCTTATTGATTTGCCAGCACCAGATCCATAAGCTGTATTTTTAGATCCAGACGAAACATTCCGAAGAGATTCAAATCCCAAGCCAGCGTTATTGTCACAGCTCACATCGTATTTGTCATTAAATGAATCTAATCCACCAAAAGTATTAGTGTTAGAAACAAAAAGTAAGCCATCGCTTGTGTTATACTCGGAACGCACAAGGTCGAATTCATTACCGGTACTGTCTAGAAGCATCAAGGTAGATGACTGAGTATAAATAGTCTGATTATTTACAGTGCGTCCAACAAACTTTGGCTTAGTAAAAACGCAGGCGTATCCAGAAGCATGTATCGGAATATCTTCTGAATGTCTAAGGCCAATAGAAGCATTTGTGTTAACAGCGTCTCCAATATTAATAGTGAAGTTTTGTGTGCCACTAACGCTGTTGAATAAATCTAGATGCGTATCGTGTAGTGACATTTGGTATTTATAAGTAGGTAGTGGCTGTGGGCTAGCTGGGGGGATACGCCCAAAGCCAAGGTGTAAAGCTTCGTCACAAGAAATTTGAGCGTCACCACGGTTGCCCGTATCAAGAAAAATCGTTGAAGTTTTATCATCAGATCTAGATTTAACCCTTAACGAACAGTTGTCTGCAATATTAAAGTCTGCGGTCGCCTCTGCGTCATATTCATCAATGTCAGATATGGCAAAGATATGTGTGCTGTTATCTCTACTAAGAAAAAGAGAGTGCGATGGGGTTTTGCCAGAATCAAACATTGAGAAAGACTTAATAGAAAAACCAATATGCCCCGGAAAAGTGGAAGGGGGGTTTGAAATTATGGATGTTAGCCTATTTTCATAAGAAATTTCAAATCCTGTATAAGAGCCGCCAGATTCAGGCCCAGAGGCATCGCTGAAAAATCTTTGAGATATACTTGTATTGGTTGAGTTTGAACACAGGTAAGATGAAATGATTTTGTGCGTGTCGTAAAAATTTATATTGCCAAATCCAAGTGTGTTATTTTCACCAGCAACCTTGTCGCCAAAGTACAAGTAGTTATCCTTCAGCGATAAAACATTTTCTCCAAAATCAACAGAGAATTCTGGGCCTGATATAACCTTGTCTGTCTTGACATAGTTGCCAGATCCAAGGTCTAGGCTTATGTTAGATTTCCAGAAAGCATTGTCTGGATTGTTCGTGTCTAACAGAAAATCAAAAGAATCGCCAGAATTAGTGTGTACTTTAAGTCCAGCGCCGTTCACTTGACTAAGAGATAGATACGGAAGTAGTGTATTGTTTGCTGACTCTAGAGCATAATCATAGATTGAATAAGCTCCACCGCCGTCTAAAATTACTTCTTCTGGCCTTGATGCTAAATTAAGCGTCTTGTTGATGTAATATGATATATTTATGAATTCTGCGTTATTTATGCTAGCAGATCCTTCGACTAAAAGATTGTTTGTATATACGTTATTAAGATGATTAGACGAAGAACCAAGATCGTAGCTATTATGGTTCTCTGGCACTAAGCTAAAATTAAAAGATACGCCCTGTCCGTTTGAGAATTTTTTTGTGTCTGAAAGAAAAATATTGTTACTATATAGACTATTCCATATCAAACTAGAGGTGCCAATGTCGTGCTGCTCAGTAGATGTTGGGGATATGGAACCACCAACCTGTAATGTTGCATCATTTACTAATTCTGGAGTATTAATTCCAAGCTTATTGCTTTGCAAGTCTCCTCTCAGTAATGGAATGAAATCACTGCCGTCTACTGATGAATAACAAAGAACTCCAGAGTCAACTGGAGCAGACCCTAAATAAAACTGATAGCTATCGTCGCCACCGATGTAGTACCCAGCGCCGTGACCTATTGCAATATTGAAATCGCCGTTTTTATTTGACGTTAGTGCAAAATTTCCAATACCAACATTTCCAGATCCAGCAACATTTGCAGCCAAAGAATCATACCCAACACTAACGTTATCAGATCCATGTATATTTGTTCTTAATGCCTGAGATCCTATTGCTGTATTTCTATTTCCACGAAAATTAATGCGCAAAGCGGCATAGCCAAAAGCAGAGTTATCTTCACTGGAATAGTTAGGAAATCCAATTCGCTCAATCGCACGTTCACCAAGAATGGAGGTGCGCACATCGTGTGTTTTTACATTTTTGGCAACAAGATTTATGTCAGATAATAATCCCGGAACTGAGTCAACAATATCTATTAAGTTGTGTCTTATGTGATACGGAGTAATAGACTCAGTTGCATTATCTGAAAGTTCATCTATAATATTAGCGACTAACTGCGACTTGTTTTGCAGCATGATATTTTTCCTTATTTACTTAAGGCTAATTTCAAGAGCATTCAAGTCAAATTTTATGCTGTCACCTGTATAAACATATCTTGGATTATTTAGAGCGGCGAACATTAATAGATTACCAGATTGATGATCTGGGCTATCCAAAATAGCAACACCTGAAACCCATCCCCAGTCTGTTAAAGCAGTTTCAAATACAAACTGTACTTTGTTTTTAATAAATCCATTTCCTTCGTATAATTCATATCCGGGATTAGCTTCTGCTCCGCTAACAGCCACGCTGTGCGGTCCATAGAATTTAACTCCGGGGAATTCTGAAAATTCATATGGATCAGCAACAGTGCCTCCACCAGCCGGATTTGAGTCGTTAGCAAGCGCGGTTGATTCTGATAGGAATAATGGATAAAAATAACCACTATGACTTATATCTTCACTGTACACGGCAAAAGGTGTAACATTGTCAATTCCAGCACGATTCCACTTTAAATCGCCAGCGCCTACTGGGTCTCCTAAATCAATTCTGCTATAGTTTGTTTGTACGGTAATAGAATCTAACTGTGTGGTCTGATGTAGTTCTGGAATAGTTTGTCCGGTATCATTGTCTCTGGGAATAGAACTTGTAAGTGCAATTGAAATATTTGATGGCTTTGGGAATGACTGAGACCTAAATAGGTGGGTTAATATTCCAGATTCTAGATAATCTGATAAAGCGGCCATGTTTTTCTCCTGTCGTTAAGAATCCTGCATTCTCACTAATTTAGTATACACCAAAAAAAGCCACCCCCAGCGAAGAAGGTGGCTTTTTCGTGTATTTAACAAACTAGTAAAACTTAGAATGATCCAAGAATTACTCGTCTGTTATCAAGAACGCCAAAGCCAAGCTCTGCCCACCCGTAATAGCCAGCGCGTTGCTGACGGTGAAGCGCTGGGTCTTCAAAGACCTGTAGCTGCTCCTTGACTGGCATAACAAAGCTATCTCTGGATGATAGATCAAGACCAATGACAACTTCTGCGTCAGAACCCTGAATTGATCCGCTTAGATCAGTTGAGAAAAAG
>Ga0129345_1000537_pt1 | contig 13834 bp, 13 predicted proteins | sample CPBDNA_FD_94425 | JGI IMG/M metagenome (GOLD analysis project Ga0129345, IMG submission 94425) | Freshwater to marine salinity gradient microbial communities from Chesapeake Bay, USA - CPBay_Sum_20_0.8_DNA | ecosystem: Environmental > Aquatic > Marine > Coastal | place: USA: Chesapeake Bay...
ATTTTGGCAATAATATTTTTCTTAGATTCACCAGATACTTCAGCACCAACTTTATCTTTTTCTTTTTTTTCTTTAACTGTTCCTGCTTTTGCTTTGTTCATGACTGTTGGAGGAACACCAAAAGCATCTGCGATTGGTCTAGAAAATTTTTCTATCTCTGGTCTTAGTTCTTCACCAGAATCTCCAAGATTTTTCATAAGATTTGTAGTCGCTGCGATAACACTGCCACCAGCAACCATCATTGGTAAAGACATTGCGTCAACTAATGGTTGTGACATATTTGTTATACTAGAAGCAAAAGTATTACCAATTCCTAAATTTCTAGTTATACCAAAACCAAATTTACCACCAACTCCAGAAGTACCTGTTTCAAACTTTCTAACTTTACCATCGACAGCACTAGGTTCTCCTTGAGTAAAATTATTATCCAAAGGTATTACTGTATCCCCTGGGCTAAGATTTGCTAAGTATCCACTGTCAGGACCAGAAATAATTCCACCTCTTTCCATTTGCGGGAAATTTCTCTGGGATATATTTTGTTCTCGCCAAGCATCCCGTTGAGAATATGCATCCGGAGTCAAGTTTTGTATATTTGTAATTGAAGAAGTAGGTACAATATCTTGATCTACATTAGTTTCTTGTTTACTTTCATCTTCTGAAGTTGTTAGATCATCAAATGCTGACGTACCAGCAACATCATTTTTTTGTTCTAATTCAGATTCTCTTTGCTTGTTTTGTTTCTTTTGTTCTACCTGTTTATGAGTTAAGGTATTTTTTGATATTGCATCAGCAATTTTATCTAATTTATCAGATAAAGTATCGTTTCTTAACTTAAGTTGCTCAGCTATATTTGTTTGAGCTATATTAGAAGAAATTATATTTTGCTTTACTTCATCAGAAGAAGATTGTATTGATGTAGCAATAGCTTGAATTGATTTAAGTATATCAGATAAAGATTCTAATAATTGTTCTTTGCTAATTCTTTTCCCACTTCCAGCAGTAACCTTTTGTATTTTTTTAATTGTTCCTGGTATTTTAGGAGATGTTGCTTTTACTGCTGAGTCAGAAGTTTGAAAATTATAATCAAACTGCTTTCTAAATCGAGAAAGTTTTGTAGTCGGTTTTCTTTTTTCAAATAATTTAGAAAAATTTCTTCTTGGATTTTTTAATAGTTTCGTTTTAGAAATAGCAGAAGAAAGTTTTTCTTTTTTTCTACTGGCATAATCACCACCAAACTCATGCTTCAGTGCTTTACGAAAAAAATAACCTTTTTTAATACCGAAATCTTCAAGTTTTAATTTATCGTCATCAGGAACATTCTTTTGTTTAGCAGCTAAAACTTTCTCAGCATATTTTCGTTCGTTTTGTGCCATCAAACGAGCAGCTTTAATTTTTGATACTATATTAGTACCAATTTTATTATTATTTTCCTGGTAAGAAAAACCTTCTGTAAAAGCTGCCATTTATATTACCTCTTGAAATTATTTATCGCAATCTAGACATAATAAGGTTTCTAATAGTAGAAGAATATTCGTCTTGTGTTTTCCATCTACCATCTCCCATAGGAACAAATTGAACTGTAGAATTTCTTCCCAATGATGCTTCTGGACGAGAAGTTTGATTAACAATTAAATGTTTTGTATCTTCATTTTTATCTTTTCCTTGCATCGATTCAAATCTTTGACGTTGCCCAGATGGAGGAGAAATTCTACCACCAAATTTACCACCTTTATAAATTCCTTCTGCTATAGCAGTAGCGAGTTCATTAAACTTAGAAGATGAAGTGAAATTGTTACCATGCTCTCTTTCCCATGCTATCATCGAACCCATTTCAACCAACGTTGCTGGTGCAGCGGCTGCTCTATTAATTGTAGCATTACTTTGTGTATCAGTTGGTCCTAAATTACCGAGTCTAGGATTAGCTTTTTGGAACATGGATAGTTGTGCTTGAATAGGTGCCGCCAAAGCAGCATCATCTCTATCACCAGCTTTTATTCTTGTTAAAAATCCTGTTCCACCTTGACCAACAGCAGCATCAAAATGTAATGGAACTATTCTAGTTCCTTTGCCTGCTTGAGAGCGAATATAATTATCATAATCTTCATAATTTCCAAAATCTTCTGGCGTAATTATTTTTACACGCAATCCTTTTGCTTCAAGTTTTGCTTTTATTTTTGCTGCAGCACTATCTTGATGCTGTCTTTCTCTACCAGCTGCACCAGTAGCTGAAGCATTTTTAAATGTATTTCCTCCACGTTTATCAGGAATTTTATTTTCATTTCCTGGTTTAACATGATCTAAAGGTATGATTATATCATAATCACCAGATGATTGTTGAGGACGCTGGATTTGTTGCTGTTGATATGCTTGTTGTCTCGCTTGTTCTATAGCACCTTTTGGTCCTTTTCTAAGCTCTTTTAAAATATAATCTCCAAGTTGTCTTGCTTTATGATGTGCTTTATTAGATCCTGGTTTAAAGAAATCTAAACTTGTGTGAGGTCCAGTACCACTGCCAACTTCTCTTCTGGTAGCAGGGTTAGCATACTCATCTGACGTAGCCATTCTACCAAGATCTTGTCCAACAGATACTTGATCTCCTTCTTTAACTTTTATTTCCCCTTTAGGAAAATGAGCATACAACATATCAACTTGAGAACCGTCAATAGGATTAATTGATCTGATCACAATATAATTTCCATAGCCAGCTCCCTTTCTTCCATCACCACCAGTAGCATTTGGATTATATTGATGTTTAATTTGAACTACTGTACCTGCTAATACTGCTCTATTTTGAGTTCCTTTTAATGTAAAATCAATCCCGGCTTGACCAGGATCTTGACTGCCACCCAATAAAACAAATGGATCTGCTCCAACCTCACCGCCAGCTCCACCTAAAGGAGTTCGTTTATTTAAATTGCGAAGTAAATCTTGAAATCTTTCTTTAGGATCTATTATTTTCAATAACTTTTCTGCAAAAGATTCTGGATTTTTTGTATCTAAAAGATCTTTTTCAATTCCTTCTAGTTCTTCTTCTGGTGTTTGTTTTCTTTTATCTTTTATCTTTTTAAATTCTTGACCCAAATTAGGTAAAGCTCCACCGACATTAGTTTGAACAAAAGTTTTTGGAATATCATATTGTTCTGCAATAGGTGCAGCGATTTGTTTAAAAGTCGGGGCTATCGTTGCAGCCATAGGTCCCATTGCATTAATATAATTTGTTGTTGCAGACAAAAGACTACCCCCAACAATTCTCATTGGATTATTATTTTCTATTTGTTCTCGTTCATCTTTTTTAATAATCATTTCAGTTCCATGAAGCATTGCCGTTCCTGGTTTCGCAGATTCTACACCAGTTTCATATTGATTTTCAGTAACACCTAACGCTTCTGTAAAAAATGCTGCTATTTGTTCATCTTTAAGTTTTCCCGACATTGCAGGACCTTCAATATGTTTTGTATATGCTGCTGTATCAATATCTCTTAAAATATCTACGGCAGCAAATCCATAACCAGCTACAGGAATAGCACTACCAAATGATAAAAATCCTCCTTTAACATCTCCCATAGCTATTCTTGCCAATCCTTCACCTAAACCATAAGCAGTGCTTACACCAGGAATTAATTTTGCTGCAAGTTTAACAGTAAGTTTTTCTGCTCCTTCTTTACCTATTTTTTTTATCAAAGCTTGTTGTATAATACGACTCTTTAAAGCTCTAACAAGTAAATTGTCTCCTGTTTTTTGTATTCCTTTAGCGGCAAGATTATCAGATGATTTCAATGCAGGTAGTGCAATATGTTCAAATCCTTTAGCAACAAATTTTTTCGTTGTTTTTTCTGCTACTTTATCCGCTGCTTTTTTACCAGCTATTTTTGATGCAAGACGACCAAGTAATTTAGATGGTTTTAAACCTTTTTTTAATAGTCGTGCCAGTGCTCTAAATCTTCTGGGCAATAATTTCCATAATTTTTTACCAAAAAATCTAAGTAATCGAGCAAATAATCCTCCAGATTTTAATGTATCACCACCAATCTTATCAAACGAACTTGTAAATGCAGAATCTCTTTGAGCTTCTAATTTATTTTCTAATTCACTTTTCTTTAAATCATCCTCAATTTTTCTCATTGAGTTTGTTTGATTATTATAAAGCTCTAAGATTGCATCTAACTTTGAAACAATCATTGAATCTTGGTTTTCAAGCGATTGTAACATATCAATATTAAGATCAATATTTGATTTCAATAATAAGTTCTGTTCTGTAATAGATGCATTAATAGAATTCAATTCATTGGTTATTTTAGTTAAATTTTCTGTTAAAAATTTATAAATTTTTGTGTTAGTAATAGCAGAAGATGGTTTTTTATCTCCTATAAAAATTCTTTTATTTGTTTTTTTATTGATTACTTTAGCTAAAGAATTTTGTAAGCTTGGAGGTAAATCAGAAAGAATATCAGGATCTATATCGCTTTCTTGATCTTCTTTATTTTTGATTTCATTTAATAACTCATCAAGACCTTCTGGCTCTTCTTCATCATCTTCTTTATTAATTTCGTTAAGTAAATCATCAAGACCTGCTGGTTCTTCTTCATCATCTTCTTCATTAATTTTGTTAAGTAAATCATCAAGACCTTCTGGTTCTTCTTCGTCATCTTCTTCATCATCTTCTGGATCTTGATAATATCCATCATAAACAGGCGGAATAATTACATTACGCTCTTCTGGATGCAAATTAACTAGTTGACGAATAAGATCTAAAATTTTTGTACGATATTTTTTAACTTCATCATAATCTTCACGAACATTTAATCCAGTAACTAAAAATAACCATTCTCTAACAGCAACTTTAGCTGGTGTATTTTCTTTATCATTACCAAGTTTACCAGCAAAATATATCGCTCTATCAATATCAGATTCAAATTCAAGATCATACAATCCATTTTGACCCCACATGTAACTAGTTTTAATGTATTGTAATTCTGAAAATAATTCTGGATGATTTACTTTTACATTAAGTTGCTTTTGTTTTGGGATTATTAATTCCTGCCCATGAAGTTCAACTTGTTGATTACCTTCAGGAACTACACCACCTTGTTCAAATTTTAAAATTCCTGGCTTCGATTCTGGTTTTCTGTTAATAGTTTTATTTACATTAACATTAGATACAATATTACTTTTCGGTCGTATTCTTTTAGTTGTTGCAGGATTTTTTGTATCAATTCTTAAAGCAGAATCAATAGAATTATAAAATGATTCTATAATATTTTCTTTGTCACCTTTAGGAAATGAATATAATTTTTCCTGTTCATCAAAATATTGTGAAGATTTTTTATCATCTTCACTTATATTTTCATAATCTGACGTAACAATAGAAAAATCTGCTCCTACAACCGAACATATTTTTTTAACCGTATTTGCTAGAATTTTTTTATATGTTTTAAACGATTGGCATTTTCGAAACAAATGTTCTACTAAACCCATTACTCCTGTAGTGACATCATCATTATTGCCAAATACTAATTCATTATATACATGTCTAGATCCTTTTATTGCTTGACCATAATCAATAATTTTAACTTCGTAATTATTTGTAATAAAAATATTGCCACTATGAAGATCTCGATGAGCAATATTTTTTCTATGCAATGCCCCAATAGATTCTACAATTTTTCTAAAAATATAATCTGCAAAAACTGCATCGTCTTTTAACTTTGCGTAATATTTTGATAAAGGATTTCCTTCGAATTTTTGTATTGCAGCATATCCTTTTCCAGTTGCAAGTAATTTAGGAGCTACTTTAATATCTTTAACTTCTTTGAGCATTTCAACTTCATGCTCTAGTTGTTTTTGTTTTTTCGGATGAGCTACCTTTATAGCAGCACCTTTAGAAGAATAAACAGAACCAAATTCTCCTTGACCTAATTTACTCGAACCTAATAAATTAAAAGCAGCATTATATCCAACAATTTTTGAAAGTAATCTAACTCTTTTAGATAAAGTAAATTTATTTTTGGAAGAATTTTCCATTACTTGTTAGCTGCTTCTTTTTTTGCTTCTTGTTCTTGAATATATTGTAGTAATAAAGAAACGTAAACTTCCCTTTCCCAAGGCATAAGATTTTCAATTTCAGTCAAAGAGTATTTATGATGCTGCATTAAAGCAAAATTTGTTTTAAAGTACCCTTCCAAATTATTTTGAAAGAGTGCTATGCGAAAAAATTCTGCATTCCCTCAATCACATATTCAGATTCAATTCCAGTTTTAGGATTTTTAACTGTAAATTTATGTTGCAATTTTGGCATTGTCTCATAAAACTTTTGAATATCTTCAAATTGTTTATTTGTTAAAGTTTCTATCCATTCAATCATTTCTTTTCTAGTTGTTGTAGAAGAGTCCCATACATCTTCTTCATTAAATACTTGATCAATTGAATCAGCAATAAATTCAAAAACTTCTTCTGTTTTAATATCTTTATTTAAAAATTCTGTATCTATAAATCTATTCATACTTGGATATTTCATAATAATACCCATTTTATCAGTCAACATAATTTTATTATTATGCCCTTCTGGTTTAAATATTTCAACTTCATTTAAATTAACCGCTACTTCTACCTCAGTTTCATTATCATCTTTACAAGTTACATTCATTGTAACAATTTCACCCACAGCCGCTGCACGAATACGAAGAAACAAATATTCTAAATCAAATGCAGGCAATTCGTCAACTTTAATTTTTGTAATTACACAATTTTTAATTAAATTTTTTACTGCTTCCTTGATTTGATCTTCGTCTTCAGATTCAAGAGCAAGAAGTAATACCTTTTCTTCTTTTACAATAAAAGGTCTATATTTAATTGTTTTTCCGTTAGATGGAAGTTGTAATTCAAAAGTTGGATAACCAATTTTAGGCAATGACATATTATTTTAATCAAATCTTATATTTATTTATCCTTCGTATTTACGAATATCTGCAAAATAAACAGAATATTTACTGTAATAAAAATTTGCGGTTGCTTTTACTAATTGTGAAGTTCCATACGAAAGAGGGATTGCATCAATAGAATAAGGATAACAATCTTCTATTACATATACAAGAGGAACTCTACTATTTGGGGCATTTTTTCCTTTTTCTGCTTTAGATATTTTTAAAGTTGCTTGATATGAATTTGGATAATTTAATCTGACTGGACGATTTAATGATTTTGGCTTAGCATCAGCTTTAGTATTTTTCAATCTATCTGCAGATAATTCAATAATAGTATTTGAACGAGAACCAGCATTAAAAATATAATTATACCATGTCATTAAAAATTTATATGGAGCCATGTTTGCGTCACAAATCCATGATAAAGAAAAATCAGATACTAATTTTGTATGAGGATAACTAATTGGTCCTTCGCCCAAATATCTACCGGTAAGTTGTCCGGTTGCTGATTGGTTACTAGGCAATTGAACTTCATCACAAAATAAATTAATTAATGCTCCTGGTTCCCCAGGATTAGTAGTAACTACTGGCACTCTAATATTAAATTTTGCCAGATCTGTTAAAAGAGTATTTCCTGTATAAGCTTCTTTCACAGAAGAAAAATCAAATTCTATGTCATATCCATTTGACATGGACATGCCACCATTACTACCAATCGCATTTATAAAATTTGTGATTGATCCTTTTCCTTGTGCCACTCTAAATATAATTGGAGGTTATTTATATTTATGGCTTATTCAGGTATCTACAAACCAATAAACCCAAAAAAATACAAAGGCGATCCAACAAGAATAATATATCGTTCGATGTGGGAAAGAAAGTTTATGGTTTTTTGTGATACAAATATTAACATAACTGAATGGGGAAGTGAAGAATTAATAGTTCCTTATAGATGTCCAACAGATGGCAAAGTACACAGATACTACCCAGATTTTTACGTCAAAACTAAATCTAAAGCAGGTATTGTATCGAAATACATTATTGAAATAAAGCCAAAAAAACAAGTCGAAGGTCCTACAAAACAACCTAAAAGAAAAACTTCATCCTGGAAAAAAGAAGTTTTAACTTACATGAAAAATAAAGCTAAATGGCAAGCAGCAGAAAACTTTTGTGAAGATAGACAAATGAAATTTTTAATTCTAACAGAAGATCATCTAGGAGTATAATGTGGCATCAAAAAATAATTTAACGCCAAAACCAAATGCAAAAGACAACATTGACAAATGGAGTCATTTAACAGGTCACGAATTACCAGGAGGTCTTTCTGCTGACACATATACTAGAGATCAAATACGTGCCCTTGCTTCAAAATATGGAATAAAAAGATATTCTTCATACAAAGATATGAAGGAACTTGCAAAAGCAGTTAAAGAAACGAAAGGATATAAAGAATTTTTAAGTAAAAATTATAAAACTATTTTTGAAAAAATAAAAGAACTGACAAAAGGAGAATCAAAAAGTATATCTTGGTATAAATCTACATTAAAATCAATAAGTGATAAGTATACCACAGAAAATAATAGAATGACCATTGAACAAAAAATGGAATCAGTTGATGCTTTAGTATATCAGGATGAAAATGTTTTAAGAAGAAGAGTTTTTCCAGGTCATTTATATTTCTTCAAGTACGAAGCAAAAACTAAAACACTTCCATATTATGATAAGTATCCACTGACATATGTGCTTAGTGTTAATGGTTCAGAATTTTATGGTGCAAATTTACATTATTTAAAACCAAAAAGAAGACAAATAATTATAAAAAAATTACAAGAAGGTAGAATAGATATTCCTCAAAAAATTATTCATAAATATTTAAATGAAAGATGTAAAAGTTTATTTTTAGATCTTGCCAAACAAGAATGGGAAACTGCTATATTTCTTCCTGTTGAAGAATTTGTTCTTATGAAAGGAGGTGGAAGAATTGATTATCCTAAAGAATATGTTTGGGAAGAAATGGATCAATACTGGAATGATAGAATAAAAGGTGTTCGTATTATAAAAGGTACTGATACAAAAGATATAAAGAGAGTCAACTAATGGCACAAGTAAATCAAAGAGGTAATCCAACACCACGAGGTAATCCAACACCACCGCCTGAGGAAAGTTTTACTCCAGAAGATTCGTCAAACACTACAAAAATAGAAAGATACAAACTTACAGCTAAGTATAATTTAAAATCTTCTAACGTATTAAAATATCCATCAGATCCTCCTATTGATCTTGATACTGATTATGTAGTATTTTCTTTTTACAAATACGATCCTCCATTTGGACGTGGACAAGGAGGTGATGGTCAAAAAGAAATTAATAGTGGCAATTCTGGATATGATTTATATGCACAATCTGGAATAGGAAAAAAAGAAGTTTATAGTCCTATCATAATGTATATGCCAGAAGATATTCAATCTCAATTTAGTGCCAGATGGGGAAATGTTGGATTTGGAGCTATGACAGCAGGAGCATTAAATGCATTGGGAACTAATGTCAATGCTATTCCTGCAGGAATTCAATCAATGCCAGGAGTTATAAAAAACGCATTTTATAGTGTAGCAACAGAAGCTATAAATAAAATACCTGGAACAAGCGTTTCATTAAATCAAGTTATGGGAGGTATATCAGGAACGGTTTTAAACCCAAACGTAGAAGTAATGTACGAAGCTCCTGATTTAAGAGGATTTGATTTATCATTTAAAATGTCACCAAGATCAAGTAAAGAAGCAAAAGATATAAGACAAATATGCAATCGATTTAAAAAAGCTATGTTACCTCAATTTGGTGGTCAAGCTTTATTTGGTGCTGTTAATGAAGTACCAAACTTACTGACAATTCCTAGTTTATGTCAAGTAAATTTCATGAAAGGAAGTAAATTACATCCTTACTTACCTCAATATAAATTATGTGCAATTGCTGATGTTTCTATAAATTATACTGCAGATGGAGCTTATGCTACGTATGGTGACGGATCTCCTGTATCAACTCAACTCAAAGTTACATTTAAAGAAATGAAACTTATTTTCTCACAAGATATTGATGAAAAAACGCCAAACCCAGAGTTTAATTACTAAAAATGTACTTTAAAAATATTCCTAATATAGAATACGATACAAAACCAATTAGCTATCCATTTTCTAATTCTGATTTTGTAATCGCAAAAAATTTTTTTAGACGGTATCAAGTAAATCCAGACATATTTTCTTATTCAGTATTTTTTAAAAAATATTCTGTGGTAGATGGTGAACGTTTAGATATTTTAGCAAATAAAGCATATGGAGATCCATTTTTTGATTGGGTTATTATTCTAACAAACAATATAATTAATCCTTTATTTGATTGGCCTTTAGATGAATACTCATTAAGAAAGTATTGTGAATTAAATTATGACAACCCTTATTCAGAAATACATCATTATGAAACATATGAATTAAAAAATAATTCAGGAAACATAATTTTAAAAAGTGGTTTAATTGTTGATGAAAAATTTTATAATTCTTTATTTAAATATTGGAGCGGATCTCAAGTGATGCAGATTCCTGGAAATGAAATATCAAAACCAATCACGGTATTCGAATATGAAAGTCAAAAAAATGAATTGAAAAGAGAAATATATTTATTAAAGCCAGAATATCTTGATGGATTTATATCGGATTTTAGAAAAACAAATTTGTATGCATTATCAAGTGATTATATAGATAGTAAACTTAAAAAAACTGGCGTATAAAAAAGGGGGCTAGGCCCCCTTTAGTTTTATCAATCTTCTTCAGCAAGTCTAGCAAAATAACTCAACGCATCATTATCTTCATCATCAGATTTTAATGAAGAAACGCTGACTTCATTTCGCTCACGAAAATTTACAACTGGAACAGGATCTTCTTCCTCTTCATTTTGAACTTGATGACTTTGTGGAGTATTTCCAAGAACAACATTCATTCTAGCTTCTAAATCTTCATAAGATTTAAATTCACTAGCAGAAGTAAAAGCTTCAAGAGAATAAGTTTGCTTCCAGATCTTTTCCATTTCGTCATCATCGGAAAGAAGAGCACTTGGAGATACAAATTCGGAAGCATCGTAATTCCAATAACCACCAATTGTTTTAATTTTAATTTTGAAATTGGCACCTTCCCAAAAATCAAAAACATTTACAGGAGTTTCATCTTGAAATTCAGGTTGCATGGCAGCAATAATTTTATCATGAATTTTTTTGCCATACTTAAAAAGAAAAACTCTATCTTGATTTTCTGGATTTTTAGGATCACCAATTACATAAATGTTACTATAGTATGATAGTTTACGTTTACGATCACGAGCGATAGCTTTATCAGATTCATGCCCACTATTCCACAAACGAGTATTTGAAGCACAAATAGGACATTTCGAGCCATTTGTAGTAGGACAATTATCAATTAGCCATCCACCAGGACCTTTAAAGGCATGATTGTAAACCTTTGCCCATGGTACTGTTTCTCCCTCAGGAGCAGGAAGAAACCGAATAACGGCATAACCGTTTCCGGAAGCGTCAAGTTCGGGCTTCCAAAGCCTATCGTCGGCTCCATTACTAGAGCTGGACTTTTCAAGTTCTTTTTGTAGAAACTCAAAATTTGCTTGGGACTTACGCTTAAGATCAGCAAAAGACATATATATTTCCTCGGATAAATCGGATTTGGCTTGTGTGACGCTGTATCACTTAGACATCATACCACATCTCAGGAGCTGCGTCAAGTGTCCTGAGAAGCTAGGGAGTTTTTCATAAAAGAAACTTTGTTTAAAAGATCATCAAACATATCTTTGACATCTTGATCTGGACTTGCCCCAAGCATAATAACAGATTGTTTTATACTCTCGACTAATTCAGATGCTTCTGGATCTGCACTTAAACATAATCTAGTATAAAATATTTTTTGTTTTTCAATTAATGTTTCAAGAACATTAAAATATTCCATTTTTCTTTTTTTAGGCAAAACAGAAAAAGCAACCATTGATTGAAAACAAAATCTTTGAAGCTCTGCCATTTCTTGCAGATCTCCTTTTACCATTTCTGATTTAAAAAACTCTCCCATAATTAAACTAACATAAGTTTTGCTCTAGATGTTTTTCTAATAAAATTAAGTTTTTGTGCATCATATTTCAATTTTTCTTTAAGAGGTTTTGAAATTAATTTTGACACAGATTCAATTTCAATATCATTCAATTCGCAATAATGAATAATAGCATCGATATAATTCATAGAATATTCGTATACTATTTTTTCAACTTCCTGCGAAAATTTCGCAGTCGTCATAAATTTATCCTCCAGTGTTTCTTTCATAGACTTCTTCGTATTCTTGTATGTACTCTTGTAACCTAATAAAATATTCTTTTTTTGGTGGTTGAATACTTACTTGTGTATCACCATTTTCACAAGCAATAATGGTAACAAGTTGTTCAACATTGAGACCATAAAGTTCTTTAACCATACATGCATATGCTATTTCTTGAACATAATAATCGTAAAGATATTCTTCTTTCTTTTTTTCTGCAGAAGTTTTAAAATCAATAATGGAAAGTACATTATTATATTCAGCAATGCAATCTACTCTACCAGCTATACCCAAAAAATCAGAATATAATCCAGCTTCTTGTAGGTATATGTTATTTATGTTGTCAAGAATTTTACAAGAGGAATGAAACATGACCCAAACTAAAGGATATTCCTTATAAAGATTTACGTCATGTTCATTATTTAAATAATTTTCAACTAGTTTATGATATCTATTGCCTCGTGTAGAAGCTCTAGATGATATTTGATTAGCTTTATCAGCACCAACTTTTTGTCTCCATTCTTGAATAACTTTTTTCTTTTTTGGATTATTACTAATCACAGTAGTAACTGATTTATGTTTATTACCAGTAGGAGTCAAATAATATCTTTTGTTGTCAACCATTACAGTATTCATTTCGACTGGTTTAATCAGTCCTACATGATTAAATATTTTCATTATAATCCTAGGTTAATTTTAGCAATAAGATATGATTTAATTAAACCAGATCTAACAATATCATCTACACTAAATTCAATTAAAGAAAATTCTTTCATCTGTTGAAGAATTTTTTGAAAATCAATAATACCAGAACGTTCATTATTACGTTGAAGATCAGATTGACTTGCATCTCCACAGAACATAATCTTTGTATCTTCACCTACACGAGTGATAATAGAATCAAGTTCATGAAAATTTAAGTTTTGGCATTCATCAACAATAACAATACATCTATCTAATGTAGTGCCTCTAAGAAATGACGTAGACCAAAAGCTAATTGTTTCTTGAGATTTTAAATTCTCATATAACATTTCAAATGCATTATCATTTGGCATCTCAAACATATACTTTACCATATTTTTATATGGAATTTGATAAAGAGACGCTTTATCTTCATGTGTACCAGGAAGAAATCCAATTTCTCTAGTTGCTACTAAAGAACGAACGATATAAACTTTTTCATAAGGACTATGTTCATCTAGTACATCACGAAGAGCAAGATACAATGCTAAAAAAGTTTTGCCTGTGCCAGCTGCACCATAAGCAAAAATATTTTGTCCTTTGCTGTACTCTTCGTACATAATACGTTGATTATCTGTAAGAGGTTCAATACTCAAAAGATAATCATAATTAATTGGTTTTTTCCTTTTAATTTGCTTAGTGTTCATACCAGCAATATCAGGTGTGTTTCTTTTTTTTGCTCTGGGCATATGTTTTAAAAATTAAATTACCATTGTACTCTTGAACCAGGGGCTTTAGCAACTTTATTTTTCATAATATCTGCCCAGCCAGGATGAGTTTTACTCATCTTATCTTTCCAATCTCCAACTTCACCGACAC
>Ga0129345_1000538_pt1 | contig 13830 bp, 15 predicted proteins | sample CPBDNA_FD_94425 | JGI IMG/M metagenome (GOLD analysis project Ga0129345, IMG submission 94425) | Freshwater to marine salinity gradient microbial communities from Chesapeake Bay, USA - CPBay_Sum_20_0.8_DNA | ecosystem: Environmental > Aquatic > Marine > Coastal | place: USA: Chesapeake Bay...
ATCTAACCTCTCTTATTGGTATCTCGTGGTCAGATGGTGCGCCACGTTTTGTAGGATCAGTTGAAAATGAATATTGAGTTTTAGCTACACAAACAGGAAACTCTCCATAACCATTCGACTGCAAGTCATCTATTTGTTTTTTGACATTTGCAGGCGCTGATATTCCAGAAGCGCCATATATTTTTTTCGCAATTGTTTCCATTTTATCCCATAGGCTCATATCATCTGGATATAAGAATTCAAAATTATTTTTAGACTCATCAATTGTTTTAACTACAACTTCTGCAAGCTCCCTAGCACCATCACCGCCATCAGCCCAATGCGTAGACGATACTATTGGAACATCGAGTTCTTTTGATTTTGCTTTAAGTAAATCTTTTTCTTTATCTGTATCAAAGCTAAACCCATTGATACCAACAACCACCGGTAAGCCATAATGATTTTTTAAGTTGTGTACATGTCTTTCTAAATTAGTGAGGCCCTTTGTTAAGTAATCTAGGCTTTCTTTATTTAAATCCTCTAAAGAACAGCCGCCGTGATACTTTAATGCCCTGATGGTTGCAACGAGCACGACTACTGACGGCTTAAGATTAGCTTTGCGGCACTTGATATCAAGGAATTTTTCAGCACCCAAGTCAGCACCAAAACCTGCTTCAGTTACAACGTAGTCAGCTAGTTTTAGAGATGCTTTTGTCGCTATGACAGAGTTACATCCATGAGCGATATTAGCAAATGGTCCTCCATGAATCATTGCAGGATTATTCTCAAGAGTTTGAACGAGATTAGGTTTCATTGCGTCTTTTAGTAAAACCGTCATTGCTCCATGAGCATTAATGTCTTTTGCAAGTATTGGTTTACGCTCACGAGTATAAGCAATCACAATCTTACCAAGTCTTTCTTTTAAATCTTTAATTGATGTTGCAAGACAAAATATTGCCATTATTTCAGATGCTACAACGATATCAAACCCGTCTTGCCTTGGAAAGCCATTGCCTATGGATCCCAACGAACAAACTGTACTTCTCAATGCTCTATCATTCATATCAAGAACCCTTTTCCATGCAACTCTTCTAACATCTATACCTAATTTGTTACCATGATGTATGTGGTTGTCTAACATTGCAGCAAGCAAGTTATTTGCCAATTGAATAGCGTTAAAGTCGCCTGTGAAATGAAGATTTATGTCTTCCATAGGTATTACTTGTGCCATGCCACCTCCGGCAGCACCTCCTTTCATACCAAAAACTGGACCTAATGAAGGCTCACGTATAGTAACAAGAGCTTTTTTGCCTATTTTGTTTAACGCATCTCCCAGGCCAACGGATGTTGTAGTTTTACCCTCTCCTGCTGGTGTTGGACTAATTGCTGTAACTAGTATAAGTTTACCGTCTTCATTACTGTCTAGAGAATTTAAATAATCAAGTGAAATCTTAGCTTTGTAATGGCCAAAAGGCTCTAGACAATCCTCTGGTATATTCAATTTAGCAGCAATTTTTGAGATTTTTTCTGGTGAAGCTGCTTGTGCTATTTCAATGTCTGATTTCATGATTTACCCTCTAATTATATGTACCATAAATATAATGTTTTATACTTTAAACATCAACAATTATCAATAAATCAATTGTTAAATAAAGTTTCTTCAACACATTCGCACATAATATGTCCTGCGATAGCATGAATTTCTTGAATCCTTGTAGTCTTTCTAGCATTGACCGACAAGAGTGCATCTGAATATTTGCTCAAGTCATCTGTAAAAATTCCTGTCAGGGATATAATTGATTTAACTTTTGGCCTAGCCTCTATAACCGCATTAATAATATTTTTTGATCTTCCAGATGTAGTATAAACAATAAGAGTATCGTTTTTATCAGCTAACGCTTTAATTTGCCTTGAGAAGATGTTTTCGTATCCATAATCATTTGCAATACAGGTTATATTTGAGGTATTTGCAGTAAGAGCAATTGCTGGCAATGGTTCACGATCAAAATTAAGTCTTCCTATGAACTCAGCAGCTATATGCTGGCAATCTGCTGCACTTCCTCCGTTTCCCGCAAGCAACAATTTACCATTATTTCTAAAAGTATCTATCAAAAGGCTGGACGCTGCTTCGAGTTGTTTTATAAAATTTTGATCTATTGCAGAATCTTTATTGATCAATGATGATTCTTCAAGACTGTTAGTTATAATTTTTGAGTATTCCACTATTAAAATTTTGTTTTATTTGTTAACTTGCAATTCCCAGGACTACTTGTGTCATTGAGCAAAGTAGCACTACCTGAAACACGATTTATTGTCAATTCGTCTTTTAAATCACTTGCAACTATGAATGCTTCATTGAATTTTACAGAATATTTAGCTTCTGTTAATCCATCTAGTTTTTTGAAAACTTCTTGTTTCTCATTAAAAACATAAGTTATTTCCTTTTCGTTGAAAAGACATGAAATGTAGGTGTTACCTATTCCTTCTTTCGTCTTGCTTATTGTAACTGAATCCATTTTATCTATTGCAATGTCTGTATTACCATCAGGTATGTCATCTATGTATATTTCATTTGAAATATCTCGAGAAACACAATATTCAAAAGGTATAGTAAGAAGACCAGAATCGAAAAGATGTAATATAACTTGTTCTTGATTAATTAAAAAAAAATGATTTCTATATCCTCTATAGAAATCTCCTACTCTCTCATTAATGGAAAGGCATACTCTATATCCACTAAATGTATCACCCAGGTGATCTATACTTATCTTTGAAGGTTCATTAATAAACTCAACCTTTGCTGTTTTATAATTTTTTAGTTTTTGTATTAGATACTCTTTTAATATTTTCTGATAATTACTTGGAGCTTTACCGTAACTGACTTTTTGGGAATAAGCACTCTCACTCGGGGTAATTAATGATGGAGATGGAATTTTACCACACGATACTAGGAGCATAGTTAACAGCAGATAGTAAATAAATTTCATTTGCCCAGGGCCGGAGTCGAACCGGCACGAGATTGCTCTCGAGGGATTTTAAGTCCCTTGCGTCTACCAATTCCGCCACCCGGGCTATAATGATTTTTTTCTTGCAGAATTATGTTGTTTGACTGTGGTATTTGCATTTAAGGAATATTTTATACTAAAATCCTCTTTTGTCTAATATTACCATAAATGTTTTAATGCATATTTCTATTTCGAACCATATAGACCAATGTTTAATATAATACATATCATACATAAGTTTTTGTCTAGCATCTTCTTCGTTGACACCGTACGAATGTATAATCTGTGCCCACCCTGTAATGCCTGGGCGTACGGTATGTCTATAATTATAATTGATTATATTGTTACTGTATTGATCAGCTAAATTAATCCATTCTGGACGCGGTCCAACAAGATGCATATCTCCTAATAGGATGTTAAATATTTGCGGCAGCTCATCAATTCTTAATTTTCTTATAATCAATGCAAAAGGATATATTCTTGAATCATTTTTTACAGTATTACTTTGAGTTTTTAAATTTGTATACATAGTTCTTATTTTATAAACATTAAATATTCTTTTATTTAACCCATATCTTTTTTGTACAAAAAACATAGAATCATTAATATTTTTTATTGCTTTGGTAAAAAATATAAGTATACAAAACAAAAAAAGAATAGGAATGAATAAAACAACAGCGATATAGTCAATTAATCTTTTTAAGATAAAATCAGAATAATGATATGTATCTTTATGAGTAATTATATTTCTATAATCTATAAATATTTTTCTCAAATATAGTTCCATAAACTTATCAATAAGAAGACAGTTATTGGAGATTATAATGGTTTCATAATCTTTTAATTCCTCTAAACTATTGTTGTGATAATTAACAACATTTATCATATCGTTACAATTCTTATTTTTATTATTTTTTTCAAAATCTTGAAAGGAATTATAAAAAAATAGTATGAAACCCTTATTAGTTAACATTAATATTTCATAATCATTAAATTGGTAATATGTCCCAATTATATTTATAATAATATTATTTACGCTTTTGCAGAATTTCCTAATTAAAAATCTTACTAGTAAGATTGTGAGGGGTATAATTGTCCATAATATAACTAATATGAAGTCTAAAGGTAATTCATGATATAGATGAAGTATAAGTTGTAAAAAAAAAGCAATAAAAAAAGTAATAAAGCTTATTTTAATTTTTTCAGAAAAATGTTTTGAATAATAATTTGTATAGTAGTTCTGAATAGATGAGATGGTTATCAAAGTACAACTAAAAAATATAAAGTTGTGAAAGTATATGTCTATAAACCTTTCTTGTAATGAAATAAGGAAGATATATATGCCTCCAAACAATATCGGAATAAGTAAGTCTGTAAGATATAAGTATAATTTGATCATTTTTATAAAAATATCATGGCAGTATCTTTTAGTAAAAAAAAACGAGCAATAATTTGTGGAGGCTAAGGTCGGAATCGAACCGGCGTTGACGGCTTTGCAGGCCGCTGCATCACCACTCTGCCACTTAGCCAGATATGGAGCGGGAAACGGGGCTCAAACCCGCGACCTCAACCTTGGCAAGGTTGCGCTCTATCAACTGAGCTATTCCCGCATGAAATCATCTAATTATATCACTCCACGAGTTTCTTACATAATAAATGAATGATATTACTGTTAGAACTGCTGCTATGAATAATAGCAATAAGCCAAGTGTATGTAAATTTAATACATCGAAAAATATATTAGTATGCAGAAGCAAGAACAAGGATATCATTTGAAAACCAGTTTTTACTTTAGCTAATAAATTCACTTTTATAGACATTGATCTTTTTATTTCAGCTAGCCTTTGTCTTATAGCTATCACTAAGAATTCTCTGGATACTATAATTAGAGCAGACATTAAAAATAAAATAGAATCATTTGAGCTTGATAGCAAAATTACTGTAACTACAACTAATAACTTGTCCGCTATAGGGTCAAGAAAAGTGCCAAACGTAGTAACTTGATTAAATTTTCTAGCTATAACCCCATCAAAATAATCCGTTATTAAGGCTACTAAGAAAATATATGCAGAAACATCTCTGTATTTACCGTCATTATAAATATAGGTAAAAACTATAATTGGAATGAAAGTTATCCTTAATAAGGTTAATAATGTAGCGAAATTTAATGTCATTTATGTATGTGAGTGTATATTACGTTTGCTAATTTATCATTGATACCATTAATAGATTTAAGTTCTCTGATAGATGCTTTGAGAACCCCTTGTATGCCGCCAAAATGATTTATAATTAGTTTTTTTCTTGTATTACCTACCCCTGGAATTCCGTCCAACTTGGAATTAAACATTAACTTATTATGTCTTTTCCTTTGATTAAGTATAGCAAATCTATGAGCTTCATCCCTAATTTGCTGCACAAGAGTTATGGCATCTTTATTAATAATTTTAGAAATATCTTTATTTGCGCTATCAAGAATCCTATCGTTTTTAGTAAGTCTATTTAAACCTTTATGAATACCTATTATCGATATATTTTTAGCATCTAATTCATTTATAACTTTTCTTGCCTGAGTAATTTGACCCTTACCACCATCAACAATGATTAATAGATTTTTTGTAGCATAATTATCTATTTTTAATAATCTTCTTTTTATCATAATTTTTAATGCAGCATAGTCATCAGACTTTTTGATATTTTTTATATTATATCTTCTATAATTAGATTTTATGAATCCTTCCTTATCAAAGTAAACTGCAGATCCTACAGTAGATGATCCGCTAATATGGCTTACATCGAAACATAGTATAAATTCTGATGTGATTTTTAATTGTGTATTAATATTGTTCAGAGAATTACCTTCCTGCTTAATAGATTTAAGTGATCTATTATGTAAGTTCATCAAGCATATGTTCAAGAATTCTGAATATTTTTTATCAATTCTATTTAAAATTTTACAATTCTGACGAAATTTCTTATTTATTACTGTTTCGATGTTATTTTTATCCAGGATTTTATCCTTAGATATTATTATATTAGGCGGTACATGTGTTAAATAGTATTGTTTAAAGAAAGAAGCTAGAGTTTCATCAATATTTATATAATCTCTTTTTTGAAACGTGAAGTTTTTACACCCCATGTTTACACCATTTCTTATAATATTAATATCTACCAAAATTTTAGATTCTGTTTTTATACATAAAACAAAATCAATATTTTTATCTTCAGGAAAAATAGAATAATGACTAGTGATATCACGAATAAGCTTTATATTATCTCGATACTTTGCAGCTACTTCAAAATTTTTATTATTAGATGCCAGTATCATTTCATTTTCTAATTTATTAAAAAGAGATTTTGTTTCACCTTTAAGAAACATTTGGGCGCTTTCTATTGTTTTAGTGTATTCTTCTTTGCTAATAAGTCCCACACACGGTCCTGAACATCTTTTAATTTGATATTGCATGCATGGTTTAGTGCGCGCATTATAATAACTGTCTTCACAAAGTCTTATTTGGAATGTTTTTTGTATGATTGCCAGTATCTTTCTTACATTTACAACATGTGTATAGGGTCCAAAGTGATATCCATTTTTAGAAGGCTTACCTCTAAAAAATTTAAATCCTGGAAAATCATGATTTTTATTCATAAAAATATATGGATACGATTTATCATCTCTAAGGAGAATATTATATTTTGGCTTGAACTCCTTTATTAAATTATTTTCTAGTAACAAAGCATCTTGTTCATTAGAGGTTATTTGATAATCAATATCTCTTATTTTTGCAACAAGACGTTGCGTCTTAACTGAATGATTAGATCGCGTAAAATATGAAGAAACTCTCTTTTTTAAATTACCAGCTTTTCCTACATAAAGAATTTTTTTTTCATCATCCAACATTTTATATACACCAGGAGAAGCGGGTAAGTTTTCTAAAAAATTTTTATTCATCATAAACCATCTCTTTTGCTTTCATAAATAAACTAGACAAATTATTGTAGTCAATTTTATTAGTATTAATATTTAATTTACTACAATGATATGATGAAATTAATAGGATTTTATCGTTCAGATGTAAAATATTGAAATGTTTAAATTTATAATCTTTTCGAGTTAATTTATATAAATTTAAAATTTGATAATATGCGATTGATCCCAGTGTGATAATAACTTTTAAGTTTGAAAGTTTTTGAATTTCTCTTTTTGTATGCTCTAGACAATTATTTATTACTGCAGCTGATGGTTTATTATTATATGGATAACATCTAACAGCATTTGAAATAAATATATCACTCATATAAAGATCTTTTAATAGTTGTCTTATTAAGTCACCTGAGAAATCAGATGTAAACGGTATTCCTGTTTTATTTGCACCATGAAGTCCAGGGGCTAATCCAAAAAGCGCTATCTTTGAATTTATATTTCCATGTCCGCTTACAGGTTTACAGTGATAGGCAGGAAATTTTTTATGAAGTATTTGAAGATAAGAATAAATCTCAGTACACTTGTTGCATTTAAAAGAATTAGAATACATTTAGTATTTCATTAGAACAGAACCCCATGTAAATCCAGCACCAAAAGCTTCAAGCATTATCATATCACCCGATTTAAAAGTATTCTTTGAGTTTGCAGTATCAAAAGCAAGAGGTATAGAGGCTGCTGATGTGTTTCCGTGCTTGTTCACTGTTATTATTATTTTATCTTTAGATAAATTAATTTTCTTGGCGATAGCCAGAATAATTCTTTCATTTGCTTGATGCGGAACAAGCCAATCTAGCTCTCCCTGTTCGATACTATTTATTTCCAGAGTATGTTTAGCAAGTTTACCTAGAGTATTTACAGCAGTTTTGAATACATCACTACCTTTCATTTCAATATATTCCAAATCAGTATTCACTGTTAATAAATCTTTATAAGAGCCATCTGAACCTATTGTGCTAGATATAATTCCAGGTTCATCAGAGGCTGCAATAATCATGGCTCCAGCGCCATCACCAAATAATACACATGTATTTCTGTCTGTCCAATCAAGAAGTGATGTAATCTTTTCTGTTCCAACAACAAGAGCATATTTTATCTGACCAGATTCAATGTATTTTTTTGCAACATCTAATGCATAAACAAAACCTGTGCATGCTGCATTAATATCAAATGAAAATGCATTTTTAATATTTAATTTATTTTGTAGAAGAACTGCAGAGCTTGGAAATTTTCTTTCCGGCGTACATGTTGCTAGAAAAATTGCACCAATATCATTTTTATTTATATTTGATTTGGCAATAGCATCTAAAGATGCTTTGTAAGCTAGGTCTACAGAAGTTTCATTTTCATCAGCAACCCTTCTCTCCTTAATTCCTGTTCTTTCCGTAATCCATTCATCACTTGTATCTACCCTGCTCTCAAGCTCTTTGTTTGTTAATATATTCTTTGGTAGATAACTTCCACTTGATATTATCTTTGCATATTTAGTCATTCAATTCTCTGTTTATATGTTTTTTAATATTTTCTAATAGATTATTTTTACATTCATAATATGCTGTTTGAATTGCATTGTAATATGAAAAACCATCTGCGCTACCATGACTTTTTACTACAATTCCATTTAGTCCAAGAAAAGAAGCACCATTGTATACTCTAGGATCCATTTTCTTTTTCACTCCTTTTAATACAGGAAAACTAATCAATGCAGATAATTTATTATAAATATTTTTTTGAAACTCTGTTTTGATAAAGTGTTTTATCATACCCGCTACACCTTCAATGCTTTTTAGTGCAATATTCCCTGTGAACCCATCAGTAACTATCACATCATAGTCACCGCTAAACATAGCGCTACCCTCTGCAAATCCAACATAGTTGATATTTGAGTGATTAAGCAAATCTGCAGCTAACTTAATCTCTTCTCTTCCTTTAAATTCTTCAGAGCCAATATTCAATAACCCTACTCTTGGATTGTTTGAAATCTCCAAACTTTTAACAACAGAAGAACCCATAACTGCAAATTGATATAGATTTTGTGCGTTACAATCTATATTTGCACCTAGATCAAGCACTTGCATGAATTTTTTCTTAGTAGGTAAGGATGTACAAATTGCAGGCCTATCTATACCTTCAATTGTTTTTAGAATTATTTTTGATAATGACATTAAAGCTCCAGTATTACCTGCGCTAACGCATGCATCTGCTTTCTTATCTTTCACTCTGTTTATACATAGTCTCATCGAAGATTTTTTTTTACTTCTTATCGAACTAAGGACATCATCGTTCATTTTAATGAATTCATCAGTGTGAATTATATCTATACGATCAAGTATGCTCTTATCTGCTGTTATCAAGGTTTCATTGATTAATGATTTGTCGCCAATAAGATCTATTTTCAGATCTTTATTGTCTTTAAGAGATTTTAAAGCTCCAGATATTGCTGGAGCAGAGCCTTTGTCTCCACTCATCACATCCAATGCTATCGTAACAGTACTTGGCATTATATGGATATTCTACTGTTCTTGCGCGGATTCTTCTTTAGGTTTTTTTAATTTTGGTGTAAAAATTTCTTTTCCACGATAGAACCCATCTTTAGATATATGGTGTCTTAGGTGCTTAGATCCTGTAGTTGAATCAGATGATACTGATGATGCAGATAAGGAGTCATGAGACCTTCTCATATCTCGTCTTGATCTTGATTTTTTACTCTTTTGAACTGCCATATTGTTATTCCATATCGTTTAGATAACGTATTCTAAGCAATAATAATCATACAAGCAATTATTAATGCTAAATTTAACAATTTAATGCATTTTATTGTTATTATCTTTTATTAAAATTATGAATGTAATATTAGCATCGAGCTCAAAATTCAGAAAACAGCTTCTATTTAAGCTTAATATAGCATTTACATGTATCAGCCCAAATATTAATGAAAAGAAATTACAAAATGAGTCTGTTACAGATTATGTAAAACGTTTGTCCATTGAAAAAGCTAAAAAAGTAGCTGAGAATCACTATGATTCAATAATTATTGGATCTGACGAAGTAGCAGATTTGAATGGTAAAATACTTGGTAAACCTCATACAAAAAAGATTGCTAAAAAACAGCTTAGTATGATGTCTGGCAATAATGTTATATTTAGAACCGGATTATGTGTATTAGACTCGAACACAGGAAAATACTATGCTTCTGTGAGTAATTATAGTATATTTTTCAAAGACTTAAATAATAAAATTATAAATACATATTTAAATAATGATGATGTCCTAAAGTGTGCGGCTAGCATCAGAATAGAGGGATTAGCAATTAATCTGGTCAAAAAGATGAGAGGCGGCGACCCTTCATCCATAATGGGCTTACCCTTGTTAAAATTAATAAGCTATTTACAAAAATTTAACGTGCCGTTGATGTCAGATTGATTATTTATTGCTAAAATGGTCGTAACCTTTTGTCTTAACTTTATAAGCTTTACCGTCCTTAATATATTTATAACCTTTAGATGTAATACTTCCAATCTTTGTTATTTTTAATTTAAGTTTATTTGATATAATATTGATTTTGTTATTATATTTATTATCAGCAGTAAAACACAGCTCGTAATCTTCTCCACCTCCTAATATACATTCCTCTATTAGTTTCTTTGGAACAAATTGATTAAATTTTGGTTTTAGTGGAATTTTATCAATATTTACTATAAAACCTTTATCTGATGAAACTGCGATATTCTTTAAATCTTTTGCTAATCCGTCCGATATATCTATACAAGATGATGCAAATTTGGAGATCTCTAAACCTAGAGTAACCCTGGGCGTAGGATTGACAAGATGCCTTTTAAAATAATTGTAACCCAAAGTACGTTTTTTTGATAGTAAGGCAGCTCTTGCGTTACCAATAGTCCCTGTGACATATATACCGTCATCTAGTTTAGCTCCACTACGGAGAAGTATATTGTACTTTTGAATGCCTATCATTTGAATCGTAATACTCAAAGGACCCTTCGTTGTATCACCGCCAATAATAGATATCTTGTGCTGTTTTAATAGCCTTTGCGAACCCCTATAAAAACGCTTTAACCAAGATTCTGACATTTTAGGAAGAGTCAATGCATACATTGCATATAGAGGTATACACCCCATTGAAGCAATATCACTAATATTTGTTGCCAAACATTTGTATCCAATATCTTCGGGAGAATAATCTTTTGTAAAATGAGGTCCTAATAAAGATGTGTCAGTAGTAAAAACATATTTTTTTTTATTATTAAATTTAACTATTGAACAATCATCGCCAATACCTTTTAAAATGCTACCGCTATATGATTCCAGCTTTTCGAGAAAATTTACAAAATCTTGTTCACATTTCATTCTTTATTAAAGTGTCTTATCGAGTGCTTTGTTAAGAAATGTATACATTTTTGGTGATGAATATTTTTTTGCTATATTTAGATACTCGTTAATGATAATATTTTTTGAATTATTAATGAACATAAATTCACAAACACCCAGATGTATTATACATAAATCTAATATAGGCATATTTTCATAAGAAATATCAAATTTAGATTTTAGAAGTTTAACAATCTCTTCTGAATTGGCAATATAATGATTTAATATTTTATCAAGAAGCTCTTTATCGTATGGGCGCTTTTCGATGAAACTGAACATAATATCTTCCAATGAATCATCTTTAATCTTCATTTGATATAATATCTTTACAGCAGATTCTCGTGCAATTAGTTGTGGCTTGTATTTCTTATTTGCTATCATGCTTATTTAAAAACTCCAGAATATCTAATGTTACCATCGCATACTCTAAACCTTTATTTAATTTTGCTCCTACTCGGTCGACAGCCTGCTGTTGAGTCTCAACCGTTAATACTCCATTCAAAATTGGAATCTTAGTTTGCATTGATAGATTGCTTATGGCGTCTGTAACAGTTGTTGACAAGAAATCATAATGTTTTGTATCACCTTTTACTATACAACCTATAACGAGACAAATTTGAGGTTGGTATTTTTTAATTATTTTTTCTGTTAATAAAGGCAGTTCAAACGCTCCGCCTGGAATTTTTACTTGAGCTATATTCCCTTGATAATTGTTAGTTCCAAGCGCATTAAGATATCCATTTAGCAAGCTCTGGTTTAGTTTATCGTTATAACTTGAATACACTATAATTATCTCAAAATTAATACTTTCATTATTTAATTTATTAAGATCAAATAATTCATACTTGGCTGATGATTTATCATGAGAGATAAGATTATTTATGTTTTCAGTAATGGATATCATCTTACTTAGTTATATGTTTGATTACTTCTAACCCGAATGCATTAATACCATGATATTTTTTAGGTGCACTCATAAGATTCATCTTTCTTACGCCTATATCATTAAGTATTTGAGCACCAATTCCTACAGTTCGATAGTCTTCATACACTCCTTTGTTTGATTTCTTTTGTTGGATAGCCTCAATATTTGATGTATCTGCTTCAGACATGGTATTTGTTATGAACACCAGTGCTCCTTGCTTAGATTTGCTTATTTTTTTTAAAGCATCGTCAAGAGGCCAGCTACTTGGAGAAATAAGACCTACAGTATCCGTTAATGTGTTTTGTACATGAACTCTAGTGAGAGTGATTTTTTCTGGAGATATTTTATTTTTTATAAGAACAAAATGTATATTTTCTGTAAGAATATCTTTATAAAATATAGAAGTGAAGGCACCATGTTTTGTTTTTATATTCTGTTGACTGACTCTCTGTACAGTTTTTTCATTAGATATTCTATACTTGATAAGATCTTCGATGGTTCCAATCTTAAGCTTATGTTTAGTTGCAAACTTCATAAGATCTTTTTTTCTAGCCATTGTTCCATCTTCATTAAGAATTTCAACAATTACAGATGATGCCTCTAATCCAGCAAGTCTAGCTAGATCACAACCAGCTTCAGTGTGTCCGGCGCGTGTCAAGACACCTCCGTTTTTAGCCATTATTGGAAATATATGTCCAGGCTGAGCAAAATGTGATGGCTTTGCATTTTTTTTAACCGCGGCCTGTATTGTTTTCGCCCTGTCTGATGCTGATATGCCGGTCGTTACACCTTTGATAACATCAATAGATACAGTGAAGTTTGTTTCTTTCGAGGTTTCGCTACCCTTTTGCTTAAGTAATGACAAGCCAAGTAATTTACATCTTGATTCTGTCAAAGTTAAACAAATCAAACCTCTTCCTTTTGAAGCCATAAAGTTTATATCTGTGGCATTAACAAATTGTGATGCCATAACAAGGTCTCCCTCGTTCTCTCTGTTTTCATCATCCATGATAATGACCATTTCACCTTTTTTAATTGAATCTATTATTTCATCAGTTGTATTAATCATTATAATTGCCTAACTTTTCTATGTATTTTGCTAACATATCTAATTCAATATTGATTTCATTACCTACAACATATGATTTAAAGATAGTATTTTGATATGTGTGCGGAATAATCATAACACTAAATTCTAAATTAGATACATCATTAACTGTCAAACTTACACCGTCCAGTGTAACTGATCCTTTTTTAATTATATATTTTGATAGTCCAGTTTCTATTTCAAATCTAATATACCAAGAAGTATCCATTTCTTGAATTTTAATTATTTTTACAGTTCCATCGACATGACCTTGCACAAGATGGCCACTTATTAATTTATTTATCGTTAAGGAGGTTTCAATGTTTACTTCTTGATCATTAGAAAGATATTTTAGATTCGTTCTTTGATTAGTTTCAGGTGATACTGTAAAAGAATATTTATCATTTTCAATATTATCAATTGTTAGACATACGCCATTTACACAAATACTGTCGCCTAAAGAATA
>Ga0129345_1000540_pt1 | contig 13807 bp, 9 predicted proteins | sample CPBDNA_FD_94425 | JGI IMG/M metagenome (GOLD analysis project Ga0129345, IMG submission 94425) | Freshwater to marine salinity gradient microbial communities from Chesapeake Bay, USA - CPBay_Sum_20_0.8_DNA | ecosystem: Environmental > Aquatic > Marine > Coastal | place: USA: Chesapeake Bay...
ATCTAACTCAACTGGTGTTCATGTTGAGCCTGGTAATAACCAAGTTGTATCTAACTCAACTGGTGTCTTTATCAATGAAGGTAATATTGACATTCATAACTTATCAGGTTATGTTGCTAACGAAAATATAGATCATAGCGGAGTTACACTAACAGCTGGTAATGGTTTAACTGGTGGTGGTGATATTACTACAAATAGATCATTTGCAGTTGGTGCTGGTAATGGTATAAGTGTTAATTCAACTGCAGTTGCAGTAAGTGCTGGTTCTGGTATAGCGTCAAATGCAACTGGAGTTCATGTAGTAGCAGGCAATAATCAAGTTGTATCTAATTCAACTGGCGTCTTTATTAATGAAAGTAATATTGATATCCATAACTTATCTGGATACGTAGCTAACGAAAATATAGATCATAGTAGTGTTAATTTAACCGCAGGTAATGGTTTAACTGGAGGTGGCACAATTGCAGCTTCTAGATCATTTGCAGTAAATGCAGGTGATGGTGTAGTAGTAAATGCTACAGGTGTTCACGTTGCTGCAGGTAACGGTTTAGATGTTAACTCAACATCTCTTTCAATTAATGATTCTACTATTAGAGGATTATTTAGTGCCGGAGGCGATTTAAGTTATAATAGTAGTACTGGACAATTTAGTTTTACAAACGACGCTGGAGATATCGAAAGTGTTACTGCTGGTAATGGTTTAACTGGTGGTGGTACAACAGGTGCATTAACATTAACAGTTGGTGCTGGTAATGGTATAAGTGTTAATTCAACTGCAGTAGCAGTAAGTGCTGGTTCTGGTATAGCGTCAAATGCAACTGGAGTTCATGTAGTAGCAGGCAATAATCAAGTTGTATCTAATTCAACAGGTATATTTGTAAACGAAAGTAATTTAGATATTCATAACTTATCTGGATACGTAGCTAACGAAAATATAGATCACTCAAGTGTATCTATTTCAGCTGGTAATGGTTTATCAGGTGGTGGTGATATTACTGCTTCAAGATCTTTAGCGGTTGCTGCAGGTAATACACAAGTAATATCAAATTCATCAGGTGTCTTTATTGATGAAAGTGAAATAGATATTCATAATTTATCAGGTTACGTTGCTAACGAAAATATAGATCATAGTACAGTTTCAGTGACTGCTGGTAATGGTCTAACCGGTGGAGGTACTATTGCTTCTACTAGAACACTTACCGTAGGTGCTGGAGATGGTATCGTTACAAACGCAACAGCTGTATCCGTAGGAGCTGGTAACGGTCTATCAGTAAATAGCTCAGCAGTAGCAGTTAAAGCTAATAACGGTATTACATCTAATTCAACAGGTACATTTGTTAAGGCAGGAACTGGAGTTACAGTAAATGCTACTGGTGTTCATATTGGTCAATCAGTAGGAACTACTGATGATGTAACATTTAATGATGTAAATGTTTCTGGTAATTTAACTATTTCAGGTACTCAAACTACTGTTTCAACAGCTACTTTATCAGTAACTGATGCAATTATAACAGTAGCAAAAGATCAAACAGGTACACCTTCTGTTGACGCAGGATTAGAAGTTGAAAGAGGTGACTCAGCTAATGCTTTATTCTTCTGGGATGAATCAGCTGATAGATGGACTCACAAGCTTGCTGGTGGTACAGAGTATGCATTCCACACTAAAGCAAATGATATTGCATTAGGAACCGATACATCTGGTAATTATGTAGATAATGTTACTGGAGGTAATGGTATTGCTGTAACAGGTTCAGCTGGAGAGGGATGGGAACCAGCAGTAGCAGTAGTTGCTAATACAGGTATTACAGCAAATAGTTCAGGTGTATTTACAAATGACTCAGAAATAGTTCATGATAATTTATCAGGTTTTGTAGCAAATGAACATATAGATCATAGTACAGTTTCAGTGACTGCTGGTAATGGTCTAACCGGTGGTGGTACAATTGCAGCTACTAGAACATTAGCTGTAGGTGCAGGCAATGGTATAAGTGTTAATTCAACTGCAGTAGCAGTAGCAGCTGGTAATAACCAAGTCGTATCTAACTCTTCAGGTGTGTTTATTGCTGAAAGTAATATTGATATTCATAACTTATCAGGTTATGTTGCTAATGAAAATATAGATCACAGTAGTGTTACTTTAACAGCAGGTAACGGACTATCAGGTGGTGGTGATATTACTACAAATAGATCATTTGCAGTTTTAGCAGGTACTGGTGTAGTTACAAACAGTACAGGTGTACATGCTAATAGTGCATACATAAGAGGTTTAATTAGTGCTGGTGGTGATTTAAGTTACGATTCAGGTACCGGTGTTATTTCATTTACTAACGACGCTGGAGATATCGAGGGTGTTACAGCAGGTAATGGTTTAACCGGTGGTGGTACAACAGGAACAGTAACAGTAACTGTTGGTGCTGGTAATGGTATAAGTGTTAATTCAACCGCAGTAGCAGTTAAAGCTAATACAGGTATTACAGCTAACAGTACAGGTGTATTTACAAATGATAGCCAAATAGTTCACGACAACTTATCTGGCTTTGTATCTAACGAGCATATAGACCACTCAAGTGTATCTATTACAGCAGGTAATGGTTTATCAGGTGGTGGTACAATAGCCGCAACAAGAACAATTAATGTAGTAGGTAATACAGGTATTGTAGCAAATAGTACAGGTGTATTTACAAATGATAGTCAAATAGTTCACGATTCATTATCTGGTTTCGTAGCTAATGAGCATATTAATCACAGTAGTGTGACATTAACAGCCGGTAATGGTTTAACTGGTGGTGGTGATATTACTACAAATAGATCATTTGCAGTAGCAGCTGGTAATAACCAAGTTGTATCTAATTCAACTGGTGTCTTTATTAATGAAAGTAATATTGATATTCATAACTTATCAGGTTATGTAGCAGGCGAACATATAGATCATGCAACAGTTTCAATTACAGCAGGTAATGGTTTAACTGGTGGTGGTGATATTTCATCAACCAGATCATTAGCGGTTGTAGCAGGTAATACACAATTAATATCAAACGCATCTGGTATATTTGCTAACCAAGCAAACTTTAATCATAATGCTTTAAGTAATTATGTATCTAATCAGCATATAGACCACTCAAGTGTATCTATTACAGCAGGTAATGGTCTATCAGGTGGTGGTACAATTGCAGCTACTAGAACATTAGCTGTAGTAGGTAATACAGGTATTACAGCTAACAGTACAGGTGTATTTACAAATGATAGCCAAATAGTTCACGACAACTTATCTGGCTTTGTATCTAACGAGCATATAGACCACAGTACAGTTTCAGTAACTGCTGGTAATGGTCTAACTGGTGGTGGTACAATAGCCGCAACAAGAACATTAGCTGTAGGTGCTGGTAATGGTATTAGTGTAAATTCAACTGCAGTTGCGGTATCAGCAGGTAATGGTATTGCATCAAATGCTACAGGTGTTCATGTTGTAGGTGGTACAGGTGTAACATCTAATTCAACTGGTGTACATATTGGACAATCAGTTGGAACATCAGACAATGTTACATTTGCTGACGTAACAATATCGGGTAATTTAACAGTAAGTGGTACTCAAACAACATTAAACACCACAGAATTAACAGTTAACGATTCAATTATTACTTTATTATCTGGTCATTCTGGTGCACCAGCTTTAGATTCTGGATTAGAAATAAATAGAGGCTCATCAGCCAATGCATTAATTTATTGGGATGAATCAACTGATAGATGGACTCATAAATTATCTGGTGGTACAGAATATGTATTCCACACTAAAGCTAATGATATTGTTTTAGGAACTGATACATCAGGTAATTATATTGATAATGTTACAGCCGGAAATGGTATTAGTGTAACTCATACTCCAGGAGAAGGATCAGAACCTTCTATTGCTGTTAAAGCTAATACAGGTATTATTGCTAACAGTTCAGGAATATTTGCAGATGCATCAAATATTAATCACGACAACCTATCAGGTTTTGTAGCAAACGAACATATAAATCACTCAAGTGTGTCTATTACAGCAGGTAATGGTCTAACCGGTGGTGGTAATATTACAGCAACTAGAACATTATCGGTTGTAGGTGGTACTGGTGTAACATCTAATTCAACTGGTGTTCATATTGGACAATCAGTAGGTACTTCAGATTCAGTAACTTTTGCTTCTATGACAGCATCAGCAAACGCTATAATTGCAAATCTGTATGATAGTTCAAATAGAGTATTAAAAGTTTATAATGATACAGGTACAGTGGTGTGGGGATAATAAATGGCATTACCAACAACAAGAACGGAGTTTAAACAATATTGCTTAAGAAAGTTAGGATATCCTGTAGTTGAAATTAATGTAGAGGATATGCAAACTGAAGATAGAATAGATGAAGCTCTATCTTATTATTGGGATTATCATTTTGATGGTTCAGAAAGAACCTTTTATAAATGGACAATAACAGCTGATGATATTACTAATCAATATCTTACAGTTCCAGAAAATATAATAGGTGCAGTACGAATATTTGATATTGGTGATGCACTTTCAACAAACAATTTATTCAATATAAGATATCAAATTGCTTTAAACGATTTGTATGACTTAACTTCATTTAACCAATCTTTAGTAACTTATTATACTAATATGATGCATATTCAGTTTATAGAAGAGCTATTAGTAGGTAGACAACCAATAAGATATAATAGACATATTAATAGATTATATGTAGATATGGATTGGGATAAAATGCAAGCAGGTGAAGTGATAGTAGGTGAATGTTATCGTATAGTTGACCCAGAAGTATATGGTGATGTTTATAAAGATAGATGGTTATTAAATTATGCAACTCAAAAAATAAAATATCAATGGGGATCTAATTTAAGTAAATTTACAGGGTTACAATTACCTGGAGGAGTACAGTTTAACGGCCAGCAAATTATGCAAGAGGCTCAGGCTGAACTAGATAAGCTTGAACAAGAAATGCTTACATCTTACAGCTTGCCAGTTTCTGATATGATAGGATAAAAAATGGCTCAATACAGAAGAGATAGACACGAATATTTAGCTAATGGTAATACTATCTTTGAAGTTGTTATGCATGCTGATAAAGATGGTAATCTTATCAATTCGTTTGGTGTTGCATCGAATATTCCTATTGCAGCTGGACTCGTTGATGGGTATAAATCAATCCATAAGTTTGGTAGAAATCCAAGTGTAGGAAATATACCAGAAACTATTTGGATGCACGGAGGACTTTATAGTTATCTTGATGTTGGTTCTGCTAGTACAGTTTATGCATATAGCGCAAGCTCTGACGATGGTCCTGGCAACGATGGTGCTCGCACGATTACTGTTCAAGGTTTAGATAATGATTTTAATGAAATTGAAGAAACGATTACTGTAAATGGTGCAGCTTCTACTGCTTCATTCCTAAGAGTTTATAGAGCATTTGTTGCAACCGCTGGGGCGTTAAGGGCAAATGATGGTAATGTTCTTATATCCACCGCAGCGTCTGGAGGTGGTACAGTTCTTGCTGATATTGGCGTTATTGGTAGCGGGACAACTACTGGTTTGGGTCAAACTCAACTTGCACTTTATACAATACCAGCTGGAAAAACTGGTTATCTCAGTACTTGGAACGTCGGTGTAGCACCAATGAATAATTCTGTCACAGTAACTTTACTAGCAAGAGAACTAGATGGTGGTGCACCATTTAGAACAAAGGATATTATTGATATCGTAGGTGGATATACTACTCAGAATTATTCGATTCCCTTGCGTTTTCCAGAAAAAACTGATATTGAAGTGAGAGGAACTGGTGATACTGGTTCAGTTATTTCATCTTCTTTTGATATAATGCTGGTAGATAACTAATGGCTTTAAATAATTATTTTCAAAACTATGTCGCATCAGGTGAACAGCAGTTAATAGAAGATCTTATAATTGAATCTATACAAATGTATGGACAAGAAAGCTTTTACCTTCCTAGAACGCAAAATTATCAAGACCAGCTTTATTCAGAAGCTCCAATTTCATCTTTTAGTACAGTATACCCTATAGAAATATATGTAAGATCTGTAGAAGGGTTTGAAGGTGAAGGTCAATTTATGGAAAGATTTGGTTTACGTATTAGTGATCAAATGAATATCACTATAGCCAGAAGAAGATTTTCAGAAGAAATAGAAGAATTTAATCCTGATATAACAAGACCAAGAGAAGGGGATTTATTATTCTTACCTTGGATTAAAGGATCATTAGAAACATCTATAGGTGCTTTATTTGAAATTAAATCAGTTCAGCATCAAGCTATATTCTATCAATTAGGTGACTTACAAACTTATGATATGATGATTGAGAAGTTTGAGTATTCAGATGAAAGATTTAGTACTGGTATAACAGAAATAGATAATATTGAAGTAGATTTATCACAACATTATCAAATGGAAAGTGTTGGCTTTACAACTGAAGCAGGGGTTGAATTGATAACAGAAAATGGAAGCCAATTAATTAATGATAATTACGATAAGAGAACAGTTGATAAAGACGACGATTCAACATTCTTAGAATTTGAGGCTGATAGTTTTATAGACTTTAGTGAAATAAATCCATTCTCGGAGAATAATTTCTAATGTTTGGTAAAAAATATTACAATGGTGTTATTAGAAAGTACGTGATATATTTTGGTACTTTGTTTAATAATATCGAAATAGACAGAGTAAACAGTGCGGGTGAAAGAGTACAAACATTACGTGTACCTATATCTTATGGACCGAGACAAAAATTTATTGAACGCTTAAATGTTGATCCTAATTTAGATAGACAGGTTCAAATACAATTACCTCGTATGTCGTTTGAAATGAATTCGTTTCAATATGACCCAGAAAGAAGAATGAACCCTATGAGAGATTTATATAAAGGTGCATCAACATCTTTTAATTTATCATCAGTAGGAACACCAACACCATTTAATATTGGGTTCGAATTAGCAATCCTAGTAAAAAATGCTGAAGATGGTGTAAGAATATTAGAACAAATACTACCTTATTTCACCCCTGAATATACAGCTACATTAAAACTTTTAGATAATTTAGATTTTGGTTTTGATATACCTGTTGTATTTTCACAAATGCAAACACAAGATACATATGAAGGAAATTTTGAACAAAGAAGAGCAATAATACATACATTACAGTTTGAAGTAAAAGGTTATGTATTTGGTCCTGTAGAAGATAAAAAAGGTATTATTAAAACAGCTAATACACAGTTTTATGTTGACCCAGGAGCAGCTGGAGTGTTTACAATTAATTCAAATGCAACACCTGCATCTAAAGTACATATTAAGCCCGGTTTAGATGCAAATGGTAACCCAACTACTAATAATCAGGTTACCATAAATACTAATAGCATTAGTGCTAATGATAATTTTGATTATATAATTAATAAGACTTTCAATGGATGATAAAATAGGTGAATTTTTAGAGCTTGAACCTCTAAAAAAAGATATTACTAAAGCTCAAGACATAGTTAAAGCAAGTAAAATAGACAATGACTTTGAATATGCAAGAGGGAATCTTTACCAGGTGATTGAGAATGGATCTAATGCTTTGTCTGATCTATTACAAGTAGCACAACAATCACAACATCCTAGAGCTTTCGAAGTTGTTGCAACATTAGTAAGAACATTATCTGATGCAAATATAGCACTAATGGATCTGTCTAAAAAGAAACAAGATTTTGAGAACAATACAGGTGGTAATAAAAATCCATCTACAGTCAATAATACTTTGTTTGTTGGTAGTACAGGTGACTTGCAAAAACTTATAAAGAAGCAATTAGATGACCCAAGCTAGAGAAAATTATCTAGGTAATCCAAACCTAAAAAGAGCAAATATATCTCAAGAGTTTACTCCTGAGCAAATAGAAGAATTTGTAAAATGCTCTCAAGACCCTCAATACTTTATACAGAATTATATACAAATTGTAAATATTGATGAAGGGTTAATACCTTTTAAACTATACGATTTTCAAAAAGATATAGTTGATCTTGTAACAAATGAAAGATTTGTTATATGTAAGATGCCTAGACAGTCAGGTAAGACAACTACCGTAGCATCTGTTCTCCTTTGGTATATCATGTTTAATGAGTCATTCAATGTTGCGATATTAGCTCACAAGTCACAACAATCGAGAGAAATATTATCTAGAATATCCTTAGCATATGAACATCTACCTAGATGGATGCAGTTAGGTGTTGTTGAATGGAACAAAGGTAATGTTGAATTAGAAAATGGATCGAAGATCCTCGCAGCAAGTACGTCAGCCTCAGCTATTAGGGGTGGATCTTTTAACTTAATTTACTTAGACGAGTTTGCTTTCGTACCATCACATATACAAGAAGAGTTTTTTGCATCCGTATATCCTACCATTTCATCTGGAAAAACATCTAAAGTGTTAATTACATCTACACCTAATGGTTTAAATCTATTTTATAAGATATGGAATGATAGTGAAAATAAAATAAATGAATATAAACGAATTGATGTTCATTGGTCTGATGTACCTGGAAGAGATAAAAAATGGAAAGAACAGACTATACGAAACACATCAGAAGATCAATTCAGAGTAGAGTTTGAATGTGAATTTATAGGCTCATCTAATACTTTAATATCACCTTCAGTGCTAAAAAGATTAGTATATGAAAATCCTATATCACAGAATGAAAATTATAGAATGTATGAAGCAGTTAAACAGGGTCATATGTATGTGGCTATTTGTGATACTGCAAGAGGTGTTAATAATGACTATTCAGCCGTCGTTGTTGTAGACGTATCCGATTTACCATCTAGAGTGGTAGCTGTATGGCAGAATAATGAAATATCACCTATGAATTTTCCTCAAGTCATTGGAGGAATTGCTAAACAATATAATGATGCTTACATATTAGTTGAGTCTAATGATGTGGGTATGACAGTAGCAGAATCATTACATAACGAATTAGAAATTGATAATGTATTAATGTCCTGTCAAAGAGGTAGAGCTGGTCAAATTTTATCATCAGGTTTTGGTCAAACAGGTCAATATTTTGGTGTAAGAACGACTAAACAAGTCAAAAGAACAGGATGCCTAAATCTTAAGACTCTAATAGAGAATGATCAATTAATTATAAGCGACTACAAGATTCTAGAAGAGTTAACCCATTTCTGTCAAAAAGGTGAAACATATGAAGCAGATGGGGGACATGATGATTTAGTTATGTGCTTGGTATTATTTGGATGGTTATCTATCCAAGATTATTTTAAAGAGTTGAGCAACACTGATATTAGAAAACAAATACAGGATAAGCACAATCAATCTATAGAAGAAGATATAATGCCATTTGGATTCGTTGAGGATGGGTTAGACTATTCACCCGATGGTTATGAACGTGAAGCTAGTTGGTAGTTTCTAGCCCTAAGTTTTAATAAATATAATCAAACTATTTTAATTTAATAGAGGAGCAAAACATGGCATTTCAAGTCAGTCCCGGTGTTAATGTTAGTGAAATAGACTTAACTACAGTGGTACCTGCAGTCTCAACTTCTGAAGGAGCGATTGCTGGTGTCTTTGATTGGGGTCCTGTTGAATCAAGAGTACTAGTTGATAGTGAAACATCACTAGTTTCAAGATTTGGCGAACCTTCTTCAAACAATTTCGAAACATTTTTTACCGCAGCAAATTTTTTAAACTATGGCAATAAGCTATATGTTGTAAGAACTGTGTCTGATGCTGCAAGAAACGCTACTGGTGTCGCAAACATATCATCCAATACTGATGGTGTATTAATTAAAAACAGTGTAGATTTTGAAGCAGGTAATTATACTGCTAATGCTAATCACATTGTTGTTGCAAAATATGCAGGTACACGAGGTAATGGTTTAAGAGTTGAAGTTTGTGATTCTTCTAATGCATGGAATAGTAATGTTGTTATAGCACATGGTGGAGGATCATCTAATGATTCAAATATTGATACATCATCTGCTAACACCAAAATATCTTTTACAGTAGGAAGCGCAAATGCTACATTACAAGTAACAGGTTCATCATCTGGTGTTACTAATTCACAACTTACAGACGCATTAGACGCTATAGTAGCAGATCTTAAATTAGGCGATTTAATTAAAGTTGGTAATTCATCTATCGGTGAGTTAAAATTATCAATTAAATCAATTGCAGCAAATACTTCAGACTCAGCTTCTGTTAACAGTAGTATTTCCACAGTAACAAGACAAATACAATTCCATAGTAGATATACTTTATCTACTGATTTCTCTACAGACACACTTCAAAGATTCTGGAAATATTCAGACAGCTTTGATGCAGCACCTGGCACATCTGATTTCGTATTAGGTAAAGGCGGAGCTGGTGATGAACTTCACGTTGTTGTAGTAGATGAAGATGGAGATATTACAGGTACTCCAGATACAATTTTAGAAACATGGGAAGCATTATCAAGAGCTACCGACGCTAAAAATGAATCAGGAGAATCAATATATTTTAACGACAGAATAAATAACTTATCAAACTGGATTTATTTTGTTAATAACCCAGCTGGTTCATATACTGGATTAGGTTCAGCAGTATCAGCATTATCAACAGCATTACCATATAGATATACCTTTGCAGGTGGTTTAAACGGTAATAATGAAAGTGATATTTCTTTAGGAGATATAGCAGTAGGTTACGATCTATTCTCAGATTCTTCTGATGTAGATGTATCATTATTAATGGTTGGTAAAGCTAAAGGTGGTTCAAACGGAGAAGGATTATTAAATTACATCATAGATAATATTTGTGAAGTAAGAAAAGATTGCGTAGCATTCGGATCTCCAGACAGAGCTGATGTAGTGGGAGTAACATCACTATCTACTCAAACAGATAATGTGATAGCATTCAGAAACTCATGTCGATCATCTTCATACGGTGTACTAGATAGTGGTTACAAATACCAATACGATAAGTTTAATGACGTTTATAGATACGTACCTTTAAATGGAGACGTAGCCGGTGCATGTGCAAGAACAGACTCAGAAAGAGATCCATTCTTCTCACCAGGTGGTTTCAATAGAGGTCAAATTAAAAATGTTATTAAATTAGCATTCAATCCTAGACTAGCTTTTAGAGATCAATTATATAAGAGTGGTGTTAACCCAGTAGTAGCATTCCCAGGTCAGGGTACTGTTCTATTTGGTGATAAAACCTTATTAGCTAAGCCAAGTGCATTTGATAGAATTAATGTAAGACGTTTATTCATTATTCTAGAGAAAGCAATTAGCACAGCTGCTAAGTTCACTCTATTTGAATTTAACGATGAGTTTACAAGAGCTCAGTTCGTGAATTTAGTAGAGCCATTCTTGAGAGATATCCAAGGTAGAAGAGGTATATACGACTTTAGAGTAGTTTGTGACGAAAGTAACAATACTGGCGAAGTAATTGACAGAAACGAATTTGTTGGTGACATTTATGTTAAACCAGCAAGGTCTATTAACTTTATTCAACTTAACTTTGTAGCTGTTAGATCAGGTGTAGAGTTTAGTGAAGTAGTTGGTAAATTTTAAGGAGTAAGAAATGGCATTTAATATTAATGAAATTAGATCGCAATTAGTACTTGGCGGATCACGTCCATCATTATTCCAGGTTAGACTAAGTAACCCTGTCAATAGTGCAGGAGATTTAAAAGCTCCTTTCATGATCAAAGCCACACAACTTCCAGCATCAACATTGGGCTTAATTGAAGTTCCATATTACGGAAGAAAATTTAAGATTGCAGGTAACAGGACTTTTGCTCCCTGGCCTATTACTGTAATTAATGACGAAGATTTTCTTATCAGAAATGCAATGGAAGAATGGTCACATGCTATTAACAGCCACGTAGCAAACTTAAGAGAGTTTGGTGCAGCTAGTCCTTCAGAGTATAAGAGAGACGCAACAGTAACTCAGTTTAGTAAAACTGGAGTAGCTATAAGAGAGTATAAGTTTGTAGGCTTATTCCCAACAGATATAACAGAAATGCCTTTATCTTGGGAATCAGTAGACGAAATTGCTCAATTTGATGTATCTTTCCAATACGATTACTGGACAGTTAGTGGTGTCACTGGTAACGCGGGTACCTAAATATTTTGACAAAGGCGGACGAATTACCGTCCGCCTATTTTTTATTATGGAGAAATAACACATGGCTGAATTCTTTGGTTTCGAAATAAAACGAAAGGGCGAAAAGCCTGAATCTAAAACTCCGTCTTTTGTAACTCCACAATATGATGATGGTGCAGTTAATGTAACCACATCAGGTGGTATGTATGGCACGTACGTTGATCTAGAAGGTACGGCTAAAAATGAGGCTGAGTTAGTAACTAGATACAGAAAAATGGCATTGCAACCAGAAGTGGAGCATGCTATTGATGATATTATTAATGAGACTATCATTAGTGATCCAACCCAACCGGTAGTAGATATTAATTTAGATAATGTCACTACTTTATCCGATTCAATTAAAAAGAAAATACATGAAGAGTTCAAGAAAGTAACCGAACTCTTATTTTTAACTCATACAGGATATGAATTATTTAGAAAATGGTATGTAGATGGAAGAATATATTTCCATTGTATAGTTGATGAATCTGATCCTAAAGCGGGTATTCAAGAATTAAGATATATTGACCCTAGAAAGATTAGAAAGATCAGAGAGACTAAAAAAGAAAGAATGGGTAATCAAACCGTTGTAAAAGTACAAAGAGAATTTTACATTTATAATGATAAAGGTTTCCATAGTAAAGCATACCAATCACCTGATCCAATAGTTGCAGGTGGTGCACAAGGTTTAAAAATTGCAAAAGATTCTATTTTGCATAACACATCAGGCTTAACTGATGAGTATAATAAAATGGTTTTATCTCATTTGCATAAAGCAATTAAACCATTAAATCAATTACAAGTTTTAGAAGATGCATCTGTCATTTATAGAATAAGTAGAGCTCCAGAGAGAAGAATATTTTATATTGATGTTGGTAACTTACCTAAAATGAAAGCAGAACAATATCTAAGAGATATGATGACTAAGCATAAAAATAGATTAGTCTATGATGCTGCATCTGGTGAAATAAGAGATGATCGTAAGTTTATGACTATGATGGAAGACTTCTGGTTACCTAGAAGAGAAGGGGGAAGAGGTACTGAAATTACCACTTTACCTGGAGGTCAAAATTTAGGTGAGATGCAAGATATAGAATACTTTAAAAAGAAACTATATAGATCTCTTAATGTACCTATTAGTAGATTAGAACCTGAAGCAGGATTCACATTAGGAAGAGCATCAGAAATATCAAGAGACGAACTTAAGTTTAATAAGTTTGTAAGAAGATTAAGATTAAGATTTAGTCAATTGTTTAATAAAGCATTAGAGAAACAATTGGTGTTAAAAGGTGTCATGAGTTTAGAAGAATGGAATCAATTAACTCATTATGTTAAATATGATTTCGTTGAAGACAATCATTTTACTGAGTTAAAAAATTCAGAGATGATAAGAGAAAGAATTCAAATATTAACAGATTTACAACAGCATGTCGGTACTTATTACTCAAAAGATTGGGTGAGAAGAAATATTTTAAGATTAAACGATCAAGAAATAGAAGAAATGCAAACGGAAATGGAACAAGAGCAACAAGATCAAAGTGATTTTGGTGTAGGTGGTGGTGCTCATCCTGAAGCTCCTTGGAATCAACAACCAGAAGAAGATGGTACACCGTCTAGCGAAGCCAGCTAAAT
>Ga0129345_1000542_pt1 | contig 13767 bp, 20 predicted proteins | sample CPBDNA_FD_94425 | JGI IMG/M metagenome (GOLD analysis project Ga0129345, IMG submission 94425) | Freshwater to marine salinity gradient microbial communities from Chesapeake Bay, USA - CPBay_Sum_20_0.8_DNA | ecosystem: Environmental > Aquatic > Marine > Coastal | place: USA: Chesapeake Bay...
CATAAGTATGTATTTTAGCATTAGTTGTTACATTTTCTATAGGAGTACCATCTCCCCAATCTATATCATAGTTATAAGTAATACCTCCACCCGTATTCCCTCCCAATTGAAATGTTTCATTAGCTGTAGTGGTGGTAATAGTAAATATCATTTCTGAACCTGTATTTCCAGAAGGCAATACAATGCTAGTACCTTTTGATATTCCTAAAGTCTTATTGAAATTAATATTAGTAGGCATTAGAATGTTTTATAAAGAATTAATTGTTGAACTACAATGGAATCACTAGTATCTTCTTGACCCCATTGAGCTGTTATATCTAAAGTATTAGGTACAGTTGTATCAAGTACTTCTATGTCTCCAAGAGCTTTTCCTATGTAACTACCTGTATTTCGGTTATATACAAAGTTACCATTAGTTTTTATTTCACCAGTTGCACCTATAGAACGTATAGTAAAGTCAAGTTCTAGCTCCCATGGTTGATTAGTAGCTAGTTCTAATGTTATAATACCTGTTGTTTCTAATACAGTACTCCCTGATTTAGCTCTAATAGTTATTACATTATTATTTTGGGTTGATATTAAACCTCCAATTTTAGCATGAAAAGAATCTCCAACTTTAAAAAAATTAGCAGGTATACTTAAACTACCTACACCAGTACCTACAATACTTGTTTCAACAAGAGTATTACCTACAGAAGGTCCATCTGCTGTTTGAGAAAATAGACCATAAGTATTAACGTATGGTCCAGTAGGAGTTAATTCAATCCTTGTGCCCATATTTAACTTTTATTATGATATAAATATAATCAATACTTCAGCAGCTGTTGCATCGTATGTTATTCTATCTAAAGTGTTGTTTACTGCTCCAGGATCAAAGTTAATTGTCTCTCCAGGTTTTAATGCGGTAGAAACTCCGTTACCTGCCGTTATAATAACATCTCCTGAAGCGTGAACATTAGCAAATGATGCAGAGTAAATGTCAGGTCCAATAAAACTATTAGAACTATTTCTCAGCATATTAGTTTGTCTTTGAACTCCTGTTTGACCATCTGCAATAACTACAGGAACAGATTCAGCTTCAGGCTTTTGACCTAGAGTATAAGGTACATCTGTGTCAGGATAAGTTATAGTACAAGTAGCAAAATCTGTAAGAGGAAACGGTGTATTATCTCCTGGAAGATAATATACAGGTGGATTAAATGTACCTGTATCTGTATCAAATACTCTAACTTCTAAATATAATCTGTCTCCAGTAAATGGATCACCTGTACAACTAATGTTTACAACCTTTGCTTCATACTCTTGAGCCTCTGCTGTAGTATTGATAGCATTGATAATACCTTCTAATCCTTTAAGCATTCTATATTGCCAAGGCCAATTAGTACCTTTGCCACCATCTGTTTTTAAATTTCCTATTGACATTTTATTTTATTTTCTAATTATGAAATCTATATTTAGTTGCATTATACAATGCTTCATGTTCTGCTGCATCTAAAGCTTTATTATAAAATCCTGAGATATTCATCATACCTCTAAACTTACCATACCCTACACCATTATATGTATATTGGCCTAATTGTATACCCCCATTACTACCTTGCATTCCTACAAAAGTATTAGGAGAAGGTGCAGTTTCAGAACCTACAAATTGACCATCTAAATAAAAACTAGCAGTTTTTGATGGAATATCATAGCTAAATGCTACAAAATGCCATTCATTTTCTAGATTTGGTAAAGTAATAGAGTTATGAGTCCACGTATATGGAGTACCTGTGTTTTGTTGAGTTCTAGCTTTATATACAATTTGAGTTCCTGTTTCATCTATTCCAAACACACCGTTATTTACTTTGCCTGCAATATGACCAAATATTGTATAAAGATTTGGAGTACTTGGAGATCCAGTAGGTGTAACCGATCTATCTAGCATAATCCATGCAAAACCTGTATGATTCTGTAAACTAGCTATACTACCATCTGGTCTAAAAGGTAATCTAGCTACAGCTACAGTAGCAATACTACTACTAAAACCATCAAATCTTAGATTAGTACCTTCAAAAGAAGTAGTATAAGCTTGAGGATTAAGTGAGGTAGATGTTTTACTCAGCTTTCTGTTTTGAAAAGCTTTAAAATCTACATTGCTAGGTCTTGCCGAATAGTTACTTAATGTACCTTCTTCCCATTGCGGACCCCATATGTATACACCTGATGAGCCATCTCCTGTATAAGAAACATTTCCTGCCCCATCTGCCAGATAAATATAAGTTCTGCATGTAGCACCATTAGTTGGTAAACTGTTAAAAGTAAGAGTGTAGTATATTCTATACCAACCTCCACCTGCATCAATTACACCTACTTCATCTGCTTCTGTATTTATTTGAGTTAATGTAGATGTAGCAAAATCATATATTACACCATCATTATCAGGACCTGTATTTGTATGAGAGATTCTTATTTGTCTTGCCGCTCCTGGAGCTGCTTTAACATATAAAGAATATGTTATTTGTTCAGGTGGTCCAGTATTTACACCTTCAACATTTAAGTCAAATCTTAAACGATGTTCAGAATTACTTGAATTTTCTTGTAATAAAACTGTATCTGTTCCACCTCCTGGATCAGTTACTGCACCTGAAGGAACTTTAGTTACATTAAACAATCCATAAGTGGTTCCAGGCAAAGTCCAATCTGCTCTAACATTAGAACTACTAAAATCATTAGTAAAATCTACAGTACCAGTAAATAAATTTTTGTTAGCTGCTATACTGTTGATAGCTTCTGACCTACCAAATGATAATGGGCTAGAAGGATCCAGCCACAAAATTAATTCATCCGTGTCTATATTTCTTCTAACTGGAACCATTTATTAAAGATTTGTCATATTTTCTAATGAAGTAATATACATGTTAGTACCATCATAAAACCCTTTCATAAAGGTTACTCCCGATATTACAGGTTGTAGGGAGTTATTAGTTCTAAATATACTACCTGTTTGTAATGTAACAGTATGAGCCGCAGTATTATTTATGATAAAAGTATACTCTCCTATAGATGGATTTATTACATCTAGTGTTGTATTTCCTGTTGCAGTTAACCGAAATGTATTAAATCCTGTAAGATCTAAATTATATACACCTGTTATATTAACACCAGAAACTGGACCCCATAAACTTGGTCCTTGTGGTCCTGTTAAACCTTGTGGACCCTGTGGACCTTGAGGACCATCTAGACCTTGTAATGCTAGGAAATCCCAGTTAGCTGTATCTACATCTGGAGGAGTAGCTGTTGGACCTACTGCATTTGCTGCAACATAGCTTGATCCATTATAGAATACAACATCATTTGGATTATAAGCTGTACCTGAACTCCATGTACCAACAAAGTTTAATCCTGCTGCACCTACTGGACCTGCTGGACCTGCTGGACCTTGAACTCCTTCAGGTATAGTAAAATTAAATACAGCATTTGTAGAGTCTCCTGTATTTGTTACTGAAGCTGCTGTACCAGTAGCTCCTGTTGTTGTTGTTCCTACTTGTATAGTAGCTGCTTGTCCATCAGCACCTGCTGGACCTTGCGGGCCTGTTCCACCACCTCCACCAACTTGGCTTTGTAAATCAGAGAACTTTATAGCTGAATCATAGTAAGTAGATTTATTTTTTGCATCTCTTACTCCAACGCTAATTAAATCACCACCTTTGAGTGATGTTTTAATTCTGTTTCTTTTAATGATATTATAAAAGTTACTTATATTTCTTAACATAGTTTATTATTTTCAAATATTATAAAACTGATCCATTAGTACAATACCAGTCAGTTCCATCACTTATACAAGTAGTTGTAGAGTAAAGAAGTGTTGGCAATGCTTTAGTACCAGATCCATTAAGTTGGGCTCCTCCTGAACCAACTAGTGTTACAGTGTTAGTATCAGCTACTCTAATTAAAACCACTTTTTTTCCTGCTACATTTAAAGAACTACTTAAATAGATAGATCCGCCAGGAGAAGATGCAGAATAAAATATTATATCAGTAGTTACACTAGGATCTGCGGCAGCATCTACTGTACTAGTTGTATTATCAAGCAAAGAAGATAAGTCAACAAATAATGTAGGAAGTCCTTCATTTCTAGTTAACTCTAAAGTACTACCGTTTAATGCTGCTCCAGTTACATATGAATCAGCAATACCTGTTATATCTATTGTTCCAGCATCATTTCTAGTTAAAGTAATAGTATTACTTACATCATCATATACACCACTTACTACAAAGGTATCTGTATTTATTGATGCTAAATCAACTGTTAGTGTAGATAATCCAAATCTATCTAATTCTAAAAGTGTTCCGTTTAAAGTTGCATTTGTAAGATAGTTGTTTGTATCAACTGCTAGTGAAGATAAATCAACTGTAAGTTGAGGTTGCCCTTGGTTTCTATCTATCTCTAATGTTAATCCGTTTAATGCTGCATTTGTTACAAAAGTATCTATGCCTGGAGGAGTAACTAGTGAAGATAAGTCTACTACAATTTGAGGTTGACCATTGTTTCTGTCAATCTCTAAATCAGTACCATTTAAAGAAGCAGCTGTTACAAATGTATCTGTTAATGCACCAATTGATTGCCATGTACCATTACCTGAAGCATCAGAAGTTAAAACATAACCATCAAATGCTCCATCAGATATTTGTATAGTTTCAGTTGTTGTTTTACCAAATACTTCAACTTCATTACCTGCTGCTTTTAATAAATTACTTCTATTAGAATTACCTGTTCCATTACCTATAATAAAAGCTGCTTCTGTATTATCACTAGCATTAAACTTTCCGCAGACCTGAGAATAAAGGCCATCAGCTATAGTATAAAAGCCTCCAGTATGAGAACCAGCACCATTTGCTATTGTTTGAATTCCCTCTGCATGAGAAACACTACCATTTGCAACACACGAACCACCTTCAGCATGAGAAGCAACACCATTACTTCTTGTATCTGAACCTTCAGCGTGTGAGTGAGTACCTTCAGCTATTGTAACAACACCTTCTGCATGAGAACCAATACCATTAGCTGTTGTATTTTCTCCTTCAGAGTGAGACCTTTCACCAATAGCTGTTGTATTATTACCTTCAGCATGAGAATAATTACCATTAGCATTTGTATACCAACCTTCAGCATGAGAAGCATATCCACTTGCGGTTGTATTATCACCCTCAGCATGAGACTTGTCTCCACTTGCAAAGGTAGCAAATCCTTGAGATCTAGAATGGTCACCACCTGCAACTGTTTGAAGTCCACTAGCAAAAGCAAAGGAACCACTAGCATCATTAAATGGACCTATTTCAAATTGGTCATTAATCAGTACGGGTTCTGCTAAAGTATAACTACTTATTCCATCTACTTGTATTAAACTAGGCATAATTTGTTTTTATTAATCAGTTATTTTTAAAGTTGTACCCAAAGGTATTATAAGCTTAGTATTATCTTTAACTTCAAGAGGACCAGAAAATTCATAGTCATCACAACCTAAGCATACTACGTTTTCTAAATCTTTATCAGAAATAGCATCAATATCTTGTTGTTTAAGTTGTATTGTTTTTTCCATTTATGGTTGTTTTACTACGTGTACTGCACCTGAAGGTCTACTATATAGCTCTCCCACTTTTAATCCCGCAGCTATTGCATCTGCATCACTTGCATATTCTCTTTGCGTCATTCTTAATATCTCATTAAGATGACCAAACTTAGCTGGGGCCATATCCTCACCCTTTTTAAGGTAAGGATCTGGCGACTGTGGGACAAATCTTGCTGGCATGACTATGCTTTACTTTTCTTTCTAGCTATAGCATTTGTTGCACCATCAATTCTATCTTGCTTAGTTCTTACTTTTACAGGATCCAGTGGAAATTTTTCACCTGCTTTACCACCTTCTTTTTGCGCAAAATCCTCTTTATAAATTTTTGTATAATTTCTAGGAGCATAAAATGCATAATTTTTAGGTGTGATAAAAACCCTTCTTTCACTAATAGTTTTTCCTGGTTCTGCTGCAGGCCACGCACCTTCTTCTTTGTTTATTACTCCTCTATAAGTATCTTCGTTTAAAACTTCAGTAAATGCACCTTCGTCTTTATACTTGTATTCTACTTTTACTGAAGCTTCCATAGTTTTAATAGGAGTTTCTTTTTCGTTAGTTACTACTAACATTGCTTTTTCTGCCATTGTGTTTTATTTTAAAATTGAATAAATTCTACTTTAGTACCTTGATTTACTGCAAACTCAATGTCTACATATACTTCAGCGTCAATGTTAGTATTATCTCCACCTACTGCTAAAGTATTATCAAGAATCATAAATAAATAGTTATCATCAATACCTGATATAGTAGGATCTTGGTTAACATATGCAAGTGCTGGTTGTTTACTTCCAGCTAATGATGTAACAATAGATGTACCAGAAGCTTCTACTGGAGTTGCGCTATTTGCTATAGCAGTATTAGTATAACCACCAATTGTACCAAATATATCATCTGCCACAATATTTGTAGATTGTTTAGTAATAATTAAGAAACCTTCCTCTACATTAACTAATCCTAAGAACTCAGCATACGCATTTGACCCAGATAAAAACATCCAACTTTTTAAAGAGTATACATCATATGCATCTCCTAAGTAAGTAAATGATTTGTTTTCTAGTTTTGTACAAGAAGCTTGAGTTCCTAAAGGAAATGCTTCTGGATTTGATAATTCAATCGTACTTCTAAGACCTACTGCTCTAAGAAAATAATCTACGCTTGTGTTTAGGTACTGCCAAAGCTGACTTCTCTTAGCTTTGAACTCTTTCAAGACTGCTCCGCCTTGTTTAAATCCTGTTGATGCCATTTTAAATTTTGTTTTTAATAAATATACTACTTATAATATAAGAAAAATATTTCACAAAAAAAAGCCCCTAGAGAATTCTAAGGGCTTTAAGTTAGCTTGTCGGAGAAATTATGAAGAACAAGGAAACAAGCTAACCAAGAAATATCATCCTATATATTACATACGCTAATATAGCACATACTATATATCCTACAATACCTAATACCTTACCTTCTCTATCTGGTACTTTCTTACCTGTAGTATTATCAATAATATCTTTTGTCAAAGCATGCGATATTACAAGTAATACACTCAAAGTAAATATAGCCATTAAGAGTAATAAGATTTTCATTATTTCCAAATCATTACAATATCATGTACAGTAACCATCATTTTAATAGCACCTTCCATGTCAATAATCTCAGCATTATGTAAAGCTCCTGTTCTTACGTAAACTTTGTCTCCAGCTTTTACATCTTCCACATCTACTCCTACAGCATACACATTTAGATGCGTCCATTCCTTCATCATATCCTGTTCTTGCTGCTTCTCCATTTCATCAGTAAGTATTAAATCTAACTTACCTTCTTCTTGTTTCTTCTCAGGCTTATCTAGCATAACCCTGTTTCCTCGTAGTATAAAATTCATTTGTGTTGGTTTTGAACAAATATAGAAATTAATTTTTAATCTGCAACATACCGTCTCTTATAACCCAACCTTTGTAATCTTCTTTTACTTCTTGACCAAGCATGTTGTAGATCTTACCATCCGCATTCTTTCTACGGTACACATACACAGGATACCAAGACTCCTGGTAACCATCAATATCAGTCTGCTTTAATCTATAGTAAGTGTAGTTATACAAGATTGAGTTGTCTTTATATTTATACTCTTGCAAGCTTGTAGAAAACCCTGCAGAAGGTATGTCAGCTAATTTAGTCCAGGAAGATGTATCTACTGATCTGTAGATGGAGAAGTAATCACTGTTATTCTCAGAAGCTGTAGACCATTCTAATTCTACGCCATCATCTACTAGATGCGCTTGGAAGTCTAATAACTCTACAGGAAGAGGAGTAACATCTAATATATCTAGGAAACTTACATGAGCATACTTATTCTTAAGACTCCCATTACCATAAGTAAGAAGATCAAAAGTTATCCTTGTAACAGTATTAGGAATAGTAACTTGGTAAAGCCCAGTAAGATTAGTGATATCGTAGTAAGACCAAGCACCATCAAATACATAAAGTCTAAACTCATCACCATTACGGATACTACACTCTTGATACCATAAGAGATCAACTTGCCCGTAGGAAGAAAGATCATATACAGGAGATTCAAATATATACCAAGTGTTTGCCTGATATGTTCCAGTGATGTTATAACACAGTTCACCAGCATGGGAACCTGTATTACCCCCTGGACTAGTCCACAGACCAGGACCATCAAAGCTATCAAAAGGTTCACTAATTTGCCCATATATACCAAGTATACAGAATAATAATAAGAAAGTCAAATAATACCTCATACTATAATATAACAATAAAGGAGCACTCAGCCAAGGGTTACGGTAATTGAAACACTGTAAATGATAGATTGTGGTGGGTCCTTACTCTGGCCACCCCCGCCCTGTTGTAAGTTGGTTGCCACCCCCCTTGTTTTTAAAACCAAATTACTTTTTTTGCAAAAAGAATTCAATTTTTTTTCTACAGTGAAATGTTTACTATCCTGTTACTTTCCCTAGCCATTAACTTAAATTGAATTTATAAAATATATTTTATGTCATACAATTGGAAGAAACATGTCAGACATTCTTCAAGGAAGAATTCTAACAAGAGAAAGATTGCTAAGTATATCGCCAATAAATTGGGACACTTGCAATGCTATGAGAATCAATTCTTAACTCGGCAAAATGAAGAGTTAAAACAATTGCTTCGCGATGTTGAACTAAAACTGAGGGAATAAATCCCTCTTTTTTATTCCTCATCCTAGCCCTTAACTTACAATAAAATAAATTTTATGGAAGCTAAAGCATTACAATCACAGATTGAAGACCTGAAAGATGAAATACAAGTTCTTGTAGATGAGCCTGAGTCTTCGCCTATACAGGCATCTAATAACTTGTTTACACTTGACAGGTTAAGAAAAGAACTTCAAGAACTTGAAGAACAACTCGATGAGTTGCTATAGGGCTTTGCCCTATTTCTTTTCTTCTTCCTAGCCCTAATATTAAAATGAATTTTAAATCTTAATAAAATGAAAACTATAGTTTTAATTGTATTTAAAGCCCTGCTTGATGCAGGCGTAGTTGCCCCACAAGGGGACAATGAAGGCAGACCTCTTTATAGCGTATACCCAGAACCAGGTATAGCTATAGAGTATGCCTACAAAGGAGAAGTTCTCCAATGGATTTCCACAGGTTTTACCGATTGGAAATACAATGAAGACTTTCCAGATAATCCACTAGAAGCGGATTTATCACACACAGAAGCAAGGGTTGAATAAACCCTTTTTCTTTTTCCGCCTAGCCCTTAACTTGGTATGAACTTATAAATAATTTCATATGAAAGTAAATATTCACATCCAGCAGTATGCAAAGTATTTAACTGCAGTTTATGGTAAACCTCTCAAGGTTCCCAATAAACAGATTGACCTTGCTAAAGTAAACTTACGCAAGATTAAAGCCCAAAAAATTATTGACAAATTTTAGTGGGCAAAAGGGGTTTTACCCCTTTTTTTCTTTTCCCTTCTTTTTCCTCGCAGCTAAAGCTGCTCGTCACTAGCCCTTAAATTATAATGCAATATTGCATTTAACCTTTAAAATAGTTTCGAAATGAATTCATCAACTATTTCCGCAGTGTATTCACATACTACTGCTACAGGCAAGCATTTGTACAAAGTCATCTTCAGAGAAGAAGGCTTAGAACAAAAGTTTGTTGCAGACCTGAACTTGTCAGGTCGTACACCAATGTATCTAACTTATAGAGACCAAAAGACTCTAAAGTTAGATGATGACGGCAACAAGACTGTTTTACTCATAGGCTTGGCTAAACCACCAAGCCAAATGATTAACCAATCTGTACCTGTGACACCAGAGGTGGTCAACGGTACTATTGCCTATCGCGTGGATACAAGGCTGTTCGCATTCTTCAATCAGATGATTAAAGAATATACTTCAGCATCCTTGGACTTCTGTATATCAGAAGCGCGTGCTATGTATGCACAAGCACTTGCTGCTGATGCAGAAGAATCCACAAGCGATGACTCTATTGAATCTACAGCACCCGCTGATGATTCTGCAGAGTCTAATGCAGAAGAAACTGCGTCTAACACAGCTGAAGCTGTTAAAGACATTGTTGCTTCAGCAACCAAGGGTAAGAAATCTTCTACAAAGAATTCTTAACCTTGTGAAAAGCACCAAGAGATCCAGTGGGTCTCTTGTTGTTTTCTTTTTTTTAATCCCTTTTTTTTCTAGCCATCAACTTGCGTTGATGTCATTGCACAGGTCAGTACCAATACTTATACCTTGTGCAATGTATAAATGGGAGACTATTCTAACATATATTGACACAGAACCATTGTTTTAGTCAAATTCTTAGTCAAGTTCTTGGATTTGTCCTTGGTCTTGTACTTTTTGGCGGTAACACGTGTGTGTTTTAATCTTTGTATGATACTTACACTTCTATGTATATCATTACCTCTATTATAAGTTTATAATATCTATATAATATATATACTATAATATTTTATATAGCTAACTTTGTTAAGCCTTAGTCAAAGACTTGGTCATAACACAGTAGTATACTCTATATATAGGGGAATAGCATATTAGTTTCCCGATTTTTAATTATCCACTTTCTAAAACTTAAAAAAGTGAAAGACTTAAAGACAGTCCTTGAGACTTTAAACCGTGAAACCGTTTGTTTACCCGATAGTGTAGTTAAGACTATGTTATTTGAATCAGGATTGATGAATTTGACTTCGTCTTCAGGTAATCTAGAGAAGGTCGAACTTAGTTACCGTACTAAATTATTGGGTCAAAATCTTATAGATAATTCTAAAGAAGATGCTGTTCTAGACCAGATGTTTACTATGGAGGAGTATAGAGATGTTCTTCTTCGAGAATTAGAGCTTATCCAGTTTGTTATGGAGTACCGTAAGAAGTTGGGAGATAAGCATAAGATCGTAGGTAAAGTTGACCTTAATGATGATATTTAATGTACTAAGGATTGGTGGTCCTTGGGGGGAGAAACTTTGCAACAAACCCTGGTCTGATCAACCGTAATTTCACCACTTGTATAATCCAAGTACCTGTCTGAGTGCAGTGTCTAAAACAAACCTTGGAGGTTACATAAATTATGGACATAGGAAGTTCCTTTATACTATAACAGACAAAAGAATTACTTCCCGTCCTAATCAAAACCAAAGTGTCAGTTCCTGTTTATTTTTCTAAACAGAGAAAGACATATCTACTAGCAGAGTTTGAAGGTAGTTCAGACAATTTTTACTGACCGTCTTACTGTGGTCTCTGTGATGTAGTGTGTCGCATTATTAACTGGAGATAGAGAGATATAAAATGTTCCTTTTTACAACACCAAAAAGATCCTACATTTCATCTCTCTTGATCCTTTTTTATTCACTTTTTAATACGTATTTAGTTATGGCAAATTTTGCTGAACTTCGTTTATTTGGTAGAGCACTGAGAAATACCAATAGTTCTAATACAGTTAACTCTGTACTTATTAGAGCTTGTGCAAAGAGAGGATATGTTATGCATCCTGATTGTGATGATGCAAGAGTTATGTCTTATATGAAAACATTACCACATAATCTTAACACTACCTTCTATAAATCATATAAGAATGTAACAGATAGGAATCCATTTGAAAGGTTCTTAGAACAATGTATGCATTATGCATCTACATATGGCACAGGTTATACAGGTACACCTTATGTTCCTAATGATAATCCTGCTGAAATTGATTTCACTGAATGTAAAATCATTGAGCCTATTACATTGGCTGAACTTACAGGTAAGATTCAGGATATGTTACACTCAGGTATTGCTCTTAAGAATGATACTCTGAATGATATCTTTGAATTGATTACTGAGTTTAAACTTGAGTTAGATTTGTCTGATGTTAAGAACCGTGAGTTCTTGATTAGATATCACATCTCAAAAGGTCTTCGTTTTGATACACCTCAAGAGACATTGCAGGCTATTAACTGGATCATTACTGATCAAGTAGGTATTGTTAAAGACAGTAGCACACTTGCTGCATACCATAATTTTGATAAGAATGATGGTATTGACTTTGAGTATGTCAAAGAATCTTTTAATTCACATTCTTTATTTGAATGGGCTACTATCTTTAATAGATATAAGCCATTGTTTCTTGCTTTAAGAAATAGTGAGTTAAGACCTATGATTAACAAGATATCAAAGCTGTCTAAAAAGCATCACGTTCCTACTGTTATGCCTATGAGTACAGAGTTTCTTACTCCTAAGTACTTAAACAGCAGTATTGAGTTTCCACAAGTCAGTAGTTGGCTGTACAGGAATGTTAAGAATATGTCAGTATTTGATCTTGTAAAGTATCATAATGCTATACAGAAGAGACTGAAAGGTCAATTCATTGATACAATTAATATCAGAAATGGTAAGAGTTGGATCAAGAAATCTTCTTGGCCTATACACGCAGATTCTGAAGATAGATTAAGGACTATCAGACACATACTAAGAAGAGAACTTAGTAGAAAGATAGAGTCAAAGTTGGATCACAAGAATATTATTATTCCTGAGAAACTGTTTGTTGCTCTACCTACATCGCAGAAGAATTTTATTGGTACATTACCTATTGGTTCTTATGTTGATGTTAAGCCTCAAGATAATCTCATTGTTGGGATTTACTGGAAAGGCGAGGATGGTGCAGATGATCTTGATCTGTCATTTACTGATATGGATGGTAATACTGTCTCTTGGTGTAATTCTTACACTGATGAAGGCAATAACATTGTCTATTCAGGTGATATGACATCAGCTAATCCTGAAGCTGCTGAGTATTTATTGTTCCGCAATAATATGCCTAATGGTGTATTTATGTGTAATGCTTTTGGTGCTCAACCAGAGTCAAAGTATACATTCATTGTTGCTAGACTTCCTGAAGGTGCAGAGTTTGATTATAATCATATGGTAAATCCAGATGATATTATATTTCAAACACCTTTAGTGATGACAAGTAGACAAATGTCTATGGCTATCTATGTTGATGGTAGATTTATCTTTACTGATAGAGCTACTGGAAATGGTAGAGTCAATGGAGGAAATGTAACTACTCGTGATCTGATTAAAAGTCAGGTTGATATGGCAGATATGTCATTAGTGCTAAATGACTTTATAGGGGATACTTATCGCTATGGTGAGAAGGTAGACCTTTCTACTGATGACAAGTCAGCTTTAATTAGCTTACTTGCATAAGACTACTGAGCAGGATGTAACAGTCCTGCTCTTTTAATTATTCACTTTTAAAACTTTAATATGACACCAGAAGAAGCGTTGTATAAGACAAAGAAAAAATTCACTAATCTTATGGGAGGAGATATCCTTCCAGGGTATAGTGTCGGTGAGATTATATCTTACTATGAATCACTTATTGCAGGTGACAAACCTGTATTTACTGATAGAGACTGTAATATAACAAAAGCATTTCTTGAAGAAGAAATTCAAGATGATGAATTTTATTTACGTAATGGTTATGCTAGATGATGATATAGACACAGGAGATGCAGATTTTCTCAAAGTATTTTGGGATGATACATCTGTATGGGGAAGAATATTAAAATGTCTAGTAGCTTTATGGTTGCTAGGCTGTTTTATAGCAATTTTATTACAATTTATATAATGAAAGAAATAGAAGAAAAAACAGTTTATTA
>Ga0129345_1000547_pt1 | contig 13737 bp, 13 predicted proteins | sample CPBDNA_FD_94425 | JGI IMG/M metagenome (GOLD analysis project Ga0129345, IMG submission 94425) | Freshwater to marine salinity gradient microbial communities from Chesapeake Bay, USA - CPBay_Sum_20_0.8_DNA | ecosystem: Environmental > Aquatic > Marine > Coastal | place: USA: Chesapeake Bay...
GGAGCTGTGTTGTAAAAGTCAAGGTATGAAAAGATACCAGAACTCAAAGATGTAATATGAGCCATTTATTTATTCTCCGTATACTTTAAATGGAATTATATATTGCGCTCTGTATAGAGACTGATTAGCTGGGTCTAGCCCTTCTACATTCATATAAGATGTTCCAAACTCTGTATTGTTAGTTAGCGTTTTATTTTCAAAAAAATCATCTAATATATCTGATATTTGCATAGGTCTTGTTTGACCTTCTCCTGCTTTTACGAAAATTCTTATCATTAACAAACCTTTTAGCTCTTTATCCCCGCCGTAAGCAAGGTATTCAGATGCGCTTGGCAGTACGCTAAATCTTAAGAATTCGTCACTATTAGAAATAGTTCCCTGATAGTTTTCTGGGTAGATTGCTATATTATTAGAAATCCACGAAGAGGAAGCAAATATAGAATTGATATCTGAAAGTACATTGTGAAACATATCAAGGCTCCTTCGTTAAAGTAGCTTCGATAATGAAGTCATTGTCAATATGGTCAGTAATATTATAAACAGTTGAACCTACAGTTAGAGTATCATAAACAGTAAGATCAACTCCTGACTTAAGAATAGCTTTATAATTAAAACCATCTCCTGCAGGTCTTTCTGAGGATTCTATGATAACTTTTACTGCAGATGATGTAGTAGTACTTACTGTTTCGTCTGTAGCAAAATTGTAACCAGAAACCGCTTTTGTAGACAAAGTAGCGTCTTTAACAAGATCACCTGCTTTTAAAAAAGCTTTATTGACAGCTGCAGTTACCTTTGCCGATAAGGACATTAGTTAGCCCTCCACCATGAAGAGCCAAGCCCTTCTACGCTCCTGCGTATTAAATGCCTTAAAGGTTTTTTAACAATGCTAGGAGTGATAGACATTCTTGTTACATCACCGTTTGTGTCAGATAGTTTAATACTACCGATGCTAATACTTTCAAAAGTTTGAACAGTTTGCGCTAACAAGTCCTCATTATTTAATAGGTGTAATGCTTGTTCGTAAACAGCAACCTTAATTTCTTTCGGTATTTCAGTATCCGTAAACTTAATGTTAAGATTAAGTCTTGGATTGTAATGATCCGTGTTTTTACGAGGCCATGCAAGAGCTTGGGAAGAACTAACAGCGGAGCCAATCCAAGAATGATTGTCTATCAGCTGAGTTGCCGTTACCAGAGCGTCTTCCTTCAACGTGTCTGCCGCCGTAGTCCAACTGTTATTGTCTATGCGGGTGTCAAAGTAGTCGTTTGCCTCTGCTAGCGTCACATAGCTATTAGCAGTGGTCGATGTACCACTGGTATATGAAACAAAAGCCATTAGTCCCTCCTAATTTTATTATGAGTGGAAGATAGGCAGAATACCCAAGTTAAGTGCGCTCATTTTACGAGTCCAAGAAGCAGCTGCAGCGTAGTTAGCGTTAGTTGCAAAGGCATTCGTTGCGCCTGACCAGTCATATCCCATTGGATGCATAATAAATCCATAGCGATACCATACGTTTGTAGAACCACCGCCTGTATAGGATGCTGCATTACGATCAACTTCGACCGGAGTTGGAACACTTACAGGAGCATATGTCATAGCTGCTGGCTTAATCAAGAAAGAACACTTTGTTGATTGAGCATTCAAATCGCCTGATGATGCACCAGAAATCATTTGGTTAGCACGAGTCATTACCAAGCGGAACTTTCCACCAAACACTGTTTGGAATTCAAGGTTTCCGTCTTGTACGCGAGTTTCATCAACAAGGTTTGCTGCACGCATTTCTGCCATTACTTCTGGTGAAGTTACCAGATACATGTAGTCTGGTTCGTAGTCTTTGAATCCCATTCCAAGAGCTTTAAAGAGACGTTCACCACGGGCTGCACCTGTTGCCGTTGAGTCAAACAGTGCGCGTTGATCTGAAGAACTTGTAGCCGCTGCTCCAAACTCTCCGAGGGCGTTAATGTCTACAAAGTGTCCATTTCCAGCGGTATCACCATCTGTGTCAAACGCGATGTAACCACCGTTGCCGCTTCCACCAAGATCTCCTTTAGTTACTTCACTAAGAGCAACCCCTTTTAAGCATGAAAGAAGAGCGTTACCTTCATCATCTGCACGAACTTGTGCAAAGTCACGGGCGATTTTTGCCAAACCATCTTGACGAGAGATAACTTCTTGCAAGTTTACCTGTTGAGCACCAAATGTACGAACAGTTTTGATGTAATCTGCAATATCAGTCGTGATGTCAGTATAAGTACCGTCTGTAGCACTTGACAATGACGCCACGTTAATATTTGCAGCAAGTGGTTTGTAGTAACGGAACTGACCAATAAATGATTCGCCAGTTGCATTAATGTCGTCGCGCTGACCTACAATACCTGAAGAATTAAGCTTCTTTTCAGTAGTGTAAGCTTCGTCTGAATAAGCAGAGATAGCCAGCGCCACATTTTGAAAGTCTGTATTTGTAATAGCCATTCTATTATTTCCTTATATATAACTATTTTATTAGTAATTAAAATTCCCTAGCTGGCCTTTAGCAGCAAGATTTAAAACTTCCTGCGTAGACATCTCAGCTAAAGATTTCTTTGTATCAGTATTGGAAATTCCTGAAGGATTTGAAATTCCTGCACCTGAGTTAGCCTTAACTCGGAACAAAAATGAATTTTCTTCGTTGTTTGAGTAAGACACTACAAAATCTTGAATGTTAGAACCAGATGATTTGTGAATCCAACTGCCGTTTTCATTCTGAACAAGTTGCTCGACAATATCACGATAAGCTAATTGACGACTACGCTCATTACGAAAATCTAAACCAGCCAAAGCAGAAGCAACAACGTTGTCTCTGTTTAGTTTAGTATTTTCTTCTTGAGACACTTTAAGTTTTGCTTCAAGATCTGCAATTTTCATTTCAGATAATTCTTGAAGTTTTCCTTCTTCTTCTAGCCGCCGCATTGTTTCTTGTTTTCGTTGTTGTTCAATTTCAGCAGCCTTTTTAAGAGCTTCGTCTCTTTCTTTAGCCATTCGATCCATGTTAGATTTCATTTTAGACAATCTTTCTTGGACTTGTTGTTCAATCGGATCAACATCGTCAGATGATTTTTCTTGAGCTTTTATTTCTTCAAGATCCTCTTGAGCACTTGTATCTATTGTTTCTACTTCTTCAATTTTTGTTGTATTTTCTTCACTCATAATTTTTCCTTTCAAGCACAGCTTGAGATTAATGTTTAATTTAATTCACAGAATTAGTATTTATTTTAGGTCACAGGCTATTACAAATATCTATGGCCCTATACCATACCAGTCTTCTCCGTCTTGAATTGGAGCTAGTATGTCTTTTCTAGTTATTTTATTATCAGGGTCAATTAACCCTTGTCTTTTAGCTTCGTTAAGAAGCCTTAAGTAAGTTCTATAAGACATACCTTCTTTGCGCATTTGTTGAAGGGTTCTTCTTATAGTGTTGCCGCCTAGAGCATCTGCATAGATGGTTCTAAGAGCATCTTTAGCCTTTTTTGCATCACTTATATTAGTGAAAAAAGCATCATGGATAGTAGCGGTTTGTATGTTATTTTTTCTACCCCATAGGTGAAATCTTCTAACAATAACCGCATCATTGCTATGATTACCATTTACTCCTAATCCAATTCGAGCGTCACTTAATGAGGCCTTGCCTTTAAGCTTTCCGTCTTCGGCGCTCGATTCATAAATGTTAGCAATTCTTCTGTTAGTTATCGGATCTACAAACTCTATTCTTTCTTGCTGTTTAACCCGATACCGCTGTCTCATTATTTTTCCGTCAAATGTTACCCAAGGAATATCTACCTTTTTAGTTTCTGTAACGTATGCTACGGCAACATCTTTCCAGTAATTTATAAAGTTGTCTGTTACTGGCGCTCTTTGCGCTAGATTTTTAGACATTATTCTTGATATTTCCGAAAACTCTTTAGGACCAATTATGCCTCGTCTAGCATTAGTTAGCTTAGAAACAAAGTCACCAACGTCTGGATGAATATCTTGAGCTTGTTTTAATAATGCTCGACCAACAGGCTCGTTTTTGTTTATAAGATCTACTAGTTCTTTTTTAAAAAGTCCTAATTCTTTAACTGTGTTTTCTGCGCCAAGCCTTTCAGCTACTTTTATTTTTCCATCAATTATCCTAATGTTTTCTGACAAATTTGCTTTAGTTACTGTTACGAAGTCTTTCTCATCAAGAACTTTAGAAAGTTTATTAGCAACGTTAGCAGTCTTAGTGGCGGTTCCAGCACCATAGAAAGACACCATGTTCTGAGACTTAGCTGCTTTTGCGAGATCTTCCCACGTAAGATTAGCATCTCGTAATGCAGGTATTTTAAGAAATTCTGAATCATTTACAGTATCCATCGCTACTAAGTCATAAAGCCTATTTTTTTGTCGAGTAGCTAAGACGTTAGATGCTAGGGAAACGGCGCGATCTCCTGTAGAAAGCCCGATTATTTGAGCACCGGAAGAACTAGCATCATTTTCTATCATTAATCTTGTAGAATAAGAAGCTAACGGTCTTCCAGATTTTAAGTGATTATCTATTCTGGCATATTCTAAAGCGAGTCTTGCCATTTTAGCTACTTCTGGCCCCTCTAACCCCCTTATAAGAGGATCTTCTAAGAATTCTCTTATTCGCCTATCTCTTTGAGTTTTTGAGAGTATAGTATTTCCTAAGTCAATTATTTTTTGTTTATTTCTGTTAAATATAGCTCGTCTTCCAGACTGAGTTAGCGCCTCAGTTCCAGGTCCAATTAACGCTCCGATTTGAATTTGAAGTTCATCAAGAGCATCTTCAGTTATTGCAATTGCTTTTCCAGAATTAAGAAACGGTCTTACTACTTCACCTCCGGTTGGAGTTAAGTAGCCTCTGTGATATACCCGACCTCTTGAATCTATAAAGGCAATAGTTTTAAAATTTTTGTTTCTTTGAACATGGTATTTTGCTGTAGCCATTAGCCCATAGCCTTGCTCGCCGCGTTTTAAAATCTCATGCCTAAATTCATTTATACTGTCAAAATATTGAGATCTACCTCTAGGATCTCTAAATCTAACAAGATTGTCCATAAAAGTAAAAAAGTCATTATCTACTGAATATTCAACATCCATTACATGATTTAACATAGAAGCCATTTCTCTATCTATTTGATTTGCATCATAGTCAGCAAATTTATCTCTAGATATTAAAGGAAGTCCGGTATCGTTTCCTCGAGCGTCTACGTAGGTTTTCTTTCCTGCTTTTACATAAAGCCTGTCTCTGTCGGACGTTACTCCTAGTCGTCTAGATATAGTGACTCTTCTTTCAGCTTCTTGAAGTTTTAATAAGTCCTTGTCTATAACCAAGACTTCTCTTGATATAGTGTCTCCCCAACCTCCGGAAGCTCGCCCTGTGTCAACATCAAGAACTCCTCGTCTTGTTTTACCCCTAAACCCTATTCTAATAAGTCCTTGGTCTTTCATAAAATCTAAAAGATTGCTTCCTTGTTTATGATAGTCAGATAATGATGAAGTTATAAAAGGAAATACTTCTTCAAAATCTTTAGAAAACATTTTTCCAATATTTATTGCTAAACTGTCATAATCAGTAGATTGACCAGAAGCAACTAATTTCATTGCCTTAGTTATAGCCTCGAGTGCTCTTTGCTCAATAAATGCGGATTTAGGTTTTTGTTTAGCATACAAAAATTCTAAATCTACTATTCGTCGATAAGCTTCTCTATTTTGAGAAAGTATTCTTGTTATTAGCGAATCAGAAACCTTGTCTAAGTTTTCGTAACCTTTTAAAAGCTTATCTAAATTTGGGTTCTTTTTTCTAAAATTTTTAATTATATTTTTACGATTAATAGCATTACTAGTATAACGAGCAAAAAATAAACGCATAGGCGTTCTGCCTTTAAAGTAGGCTTTTCTAGCTAGCTTTACACCTTGAGTAGCTCTCCAATTATCTATAAACCTTTGATCTGAAAGCTGTGTTGCTTGTATTTTAGCAAGATCATAATACTTACCCATTATTTGAACTTTAGGCGTATCTGAAGAAAGATAGCTTATAAACATTTCTGATCTTCTTCTAGATCTTGTATCTAACAATCTAGAAACGTTTTGAACAGCAAATCTATTTTCTGCTCTTAATACTGCAGCAACGTCATTCCAAGGCTTTTTATCTCGAGCGTATCTTTCAAACACAACTCTCATATTTTCTATGACAACTGTTTGTTGATTAACCGAAATCTTATCATCCAACCCTGCTGCAACACTCTCTATAAAATCTTTTTCGTCTTTAGACAACAACTTTGAATTTCTCATAAAGTCTATTCGTTCTTGGTACAAATTAAAGTCTGGATCGTATATATTGTTATTTTTTATTTCACCAGTCAATGGATCTGCGCTAAAATTTCTTTCATCAAACTCGTTACCTGCTCGCCTTCTAGATGCAGTTTTACCTGCTAGGCTAGTACCCTTGTAATCTGTTAAAGACATGGTTTTTGAATAATCGTCTGAATCTAACAAAAACAATTGTCTAATTTTAGATTTTTCATCAGCCGATTTTATCATTAAAGCTGGCCGCTTTGCCTGTATGCTTACGTCTCTTTCTCTGAGAGTTTGCTTTGGAGCATAGATTGCAGTAAGATTGCTAGCTCGATTTCTAAGAGCCTGTATAGAAAGCGCTATTCCTTTAGGAGTAACAAATTGATCTGCTTTTAGCTTTCCTTCTCTAAAAAGATTAGCTTGTTCCATTCCTCCAAGAAGTTTAGATTGGATATCAAATTTTTGTCTTTTTAACCAAGCTCCGTAGGTTTCTATTTTAGGAGAAATTCCAGATAAAGATTCTTCTTTAACAGAATTTAAATTAGTTTTACTTAGTCTATTTGTATTTTCCGCTTTAAGTTCTTCTTTAGATTTTAAAACAGGAATTAAAGAACTTCTACAATTCCAGTGCAAAGGCGGCGTAAATCTTTTATCATCAACATCATAAACTTTTCCGTTGTGATATGTGCAAATTGGACTTGTTCTGCTGTCGAGAACAGCGGTAAAAACATAACCTTTAACTACGTGAGAATTAGCTTCTGTAACTTTTTTAAGAGCAGCAGTCTGTGTGCTAGTTATAGAAGTTCTAGTTAAAGTTTTTGCTTGATGTTCGGTTAATTTAGTAGTTTTTAAAACATCTTCAATGATTTCTTTTTGAGACGCTCCTCTCGCTAAACCACCTTTAACTTTTGTTTGTATTCTAACAAGTTCACCTGCAGAAATATTTCTTACATTTTCAGTAACAGTTTTAACACCTTTTATATTAGAGCCTGTAATTTCTGCTAAAAGTTCTTTTGCTTTAGGCCTATTTACTTTGTAAAATTTTCTTAAATCCTTATTAAGATTGTCAGTATAAAAATCAATTTGGGATGTAGAAAATTCTTTTAAAGAATTTACTTGATGCGTTAACATCTCTCGACCAAACCTATTTACCTCTGAAGTAACATCGTCTGTAATTCTTTGAGATAATATATCTCTTAATTTTTTTCGATGTCGGCCTAATATTCTCCTGTTTTGAAGTTGAATTCCTTCTTCGTATAATCTTACATCAGTCATGTGATCAACTATACGATCGTAAATTTTTAAATTAATATCCATCTAGTACTCCATTGAGTAGTAAAATGTTAACCCACCTTATTTAGAAATTTTGCTATATTATTAACAAAAGGTAATAAAGAAATAGCCATTAGCAGGTTCATTCCGGTGTGGGCAATTGCTATTCTAAGCGTGTCTCCTTTTGGGAGACCATCTGAAACAAATAATCCTGCTAGCCATATAGTGCCAGTCGTGCCAATATTTGCACCTAAAACTGCAGCTACTGCCGCTGGCAAAGGGACTACTCCAGAAGCTACTAAAGCAATTATTGCTGTTGTAGATAGAGAGGAAGATTGCCAAAGTAATGTTAAAACTATTGCGCCAAAAAACATATAAATAGGATTTGCAGTAAACCATTGTAGATGTTCTATGTTTCCTAAAGACTTCATGCCCCCTGAAAACATTTTTAATCCTATGTAAAATACTATTAGACCTACTACAATTTGGAGATAATTATTTTGAAAAATTTGTATATAATAATTCATTAGTTTTTATTCTTCAATCGATAAATTATTATTTAAATTAGTTTGAACTGCTAAAGGATCTGTCTGGATTTCTTCGATAGCCTCTTCATCGCTATAATCTGCAGGAAGAAAATCGTTATACTTTGCAATATTAATCCAAGTAGATCTACTAATTATTCCAGATTGATACCATTCAGAAACTAGTCTCATAGCTCCCTCGCCACCAACCATAGGCGCAAAATCGCTAGACATTTGAAATTCAATGTCGTCACCACTGTAGTCAGTATTATAATACCAATTAAGCATAAACGCCATGCATTCGCGAATAGTTCCTGAAACTTTAGCGTTTAAAGTCCCTAGCTGCGCGGTTTGAGATGCGTTTCTAATTTCTAAGGCAACCCCTGATTGTGCTGTTTCTGGGGAAAGCATTCTTATACCCATTTTAGCCATTTCTTGAACTGTAGTTTCAATCGCCTTTTCCATATCTTTTAGCGCAGCTGTTGGTGTTTCCAACACGCTTATAGATTCGTCTTTGCGAACTCTTAACCAAGTTCCGAGTCCCGAATTTACAATGTCGTCAAACTCCTCGTCTGTCATGTCCGATTGAACTACAGGGGTGTAAGTAGCAGCACCATAAAGAAGATGGTTTCTCCGAGAAACTTTATTATAAAGAGACACTTCTCTATCTATAAGAGGCATGAGAACTGGCTCAACAGGTTCGTACTGACCATTTAAAGGCCATGCCGGAATTCGCATAAGACGCTCCCCGAACATAGTCGGGTATACTGTGTTAACTTTTCTAAAACCAATTTCGCTAATTGATTCTTTATATTCTTGCCTAACATCTCCGTTTAAAACTTTAATTTCTTGGTTAGTATCCGGATGTTCATAAAAATCTAACACCAAACGACCTGTTTCATCTAAATAATGATCACAAACCGTATCAATGTAGTCTGGATGCCACGGATTGTCTGGCTTGTATTTTTCTACAAGGTATCGAGTAACCCATCTTGTTAGTGTCTTTTGCCGAGTTATTGGATGAGTTCTGACTTGAATATTTATTACGTTTTCTGCCTTAATCACAACAGGGTAAGGCTTTATCATAGCTCTTTCTTCTGGAGTCATGTTGTCGTACTCTTGCTCTCCAACTTGAGGTCTATCAACATAAACCCATGCTCTAGAAGTTTGAAGTTCTTCCCAAAGTGCATGATCTAAAAAGTTAAATAAAGATCTTCCGTCTAAAGTAAAATCATTTTTTAACCATTCTTCAGCTTCTTCTGGAAGCTCTTCTGGAAGTCTTAAATGAGAGTCTTTTCTTAAAAGTGCACTAATTAATACTTTACAATATTGTGCTACAAGTCCAGGAAGCTCTGCCTCTGATCTGTAAAAATCATATTGACGTTGAGTCATGCTTGTTGAAAAAGGAATCAAAAGATTTTTATATTCTGGTTCTAAATATTCGTCGTGAGCCTTTACGTTGTCTTGCCCTTGTAAAATAGCTCTTGATCTTTTCCACAAAGGTTTAAGGGAGTGATAGCTTGCGCTGGGATCGGCAACGGAATATTTTACCGACTTGGTTGGTTTAGTTAGCTGTGCCATTCTCTATCCTTTACCATTTTACTTTATTTGCCCACCATGCAGCAGACATTTTTCCCTTGGCTATATTGGTAGCGTGACGCGCTTTCCAAGCAAGTCTTCTTTTTCGATATGATTCAGATTCATTTGCCTTTTTAGGAGAGCCTGTTGCTCCTTGAGATCCAAATCGTATTGTTTTAATTTGGTCGCCTGACTTAGCAACAACAATATGAGACTTAGTAGGGTGATTTGGAGTTCTTTTTGGTTTATTAAAACCAGAAACACCAGCTCTTTTTAATCTTGAATCTTTTTCATTAGCCATATCGACCTCTTATGTAAATTAGTGGGAAGCCCTTTTAAAAGCTTCCCTTTAGAGACTGTCAGATAAAAATACCTGTCTCCTTATGTTTTATTCTTAAACGTCAGGTATTTAAATCATTTCAAAATGAGGACCATCTATAAATGGTCTTTTGCCTTGACTTCGCCGAAGATCAATGTAGGACATCATAGCTTCTTCCATGCTGCCATCCCATTTTCTTATATCTTCGACACTCCATGCCGCTCCCCATTTAATTCCAACGTCATTTAGTATAGCTGCTTCTTTCATAGCATCAGCTAAATCATCGTAAACATTTAGCTCCCAAGAACCGTTTCCGTCTACGTAAGCCATAAGATCTACTGCTCTTCCTTCAAGATGTTTTGATTTCATAGTCTGAGATCTTCCTGCTGCATAAAGTTTTTTCTGCTCTTCAAGAGTTCTAAGCCCATAAACGACTCCAAAGTCTACCTTTGTAAGTTTAATGGCGTCTTTTACTACTTGAACAAGAAGCTCATTAACTCCTTCTAATTTGCTTAAACTTCTATTGCTTAATTTAAAACTCATTTCTTTACTCCAAAAAGTCTTGTTGCAGATCTTACACCAAAGCTAGCTGCTACAATAACGCCTAAGGTATATTGATACCAGTCTGGCATTATTTCAAGTGCAGCAAAACCATTTGCTACAACTTCTCGCCCCCAATTTCCGGTAAAAACTAAAACAAGAGGAATGCTAAACAAAATTGTTAGCCACTCGTCTTTCCAAGAAGACTGTGAGCCTTCTGCCATAATTTTTTCCCAGTCTGCTTCACTAGTTGCTCTAGAAAGCATAATTTGAGCTTCGGCCTCTGATTTAGCTACTTTAGCCTTTGTTTCAGCGGCCTTTGTATCAACTTTGGATTTTAGCCAAGTACCTGCTAACTCACTTATTGGTCCTAATAATGCTGTTAACATTCTTAACCTTCTTTCTTATGTTTTTCGTTCCCAAGCCAAACTGCAAAACAACCAGTCAAAGCTCCCATGCAAACTGAAACTAAACCGGATTGTTGTACAGTTGGATCAGGAAGTGTCATGTACCAATGAACAGATTGATATGTTAATATTGTTACTGCTAACATCATAAGGCGCGGCATTATTTGCCACTTTAAAACCCTTTCCATTGCTATTTCTGTCATTTCAACTCCTTAAGTTGGTTTTGATGGCCATTCAACATTTAAAGGAAATCCTTCTTGTTGTGGGACGTTTAGAAGGGCGGTTCTGTATGCCGCCCATTCTGCTTGTTTTTCTGCTGTTAAATCTGCCCACCTAAGAGGGTTAGATACGAGAGGGTCTATTTCTTTTTTAAGAATAGCGTCCCTTTGGCTTCTTACAATTAAACTATCATTTTCTAATTTAGCTGCTACGTCTTCTACCCAAACACCGTCTACATAGTCGTGGAATGGATGTGGCTTTTGAACTACAGCTATTACTTCCTCTCCGTCTGAAAGGTTTAATGATGCAAAATACTCATCTAGGTTTTCTACAGGTGTAGTATTTTCCCAGTAAGCATTGTGAGTTTTATTATAAAAGTATTGATACATATCTAATCCTAACTTAGTCTTGAGGCATGATAGCTGCCATGATTTGTTTGTCTATAGTACCATCCTGGTGGAATAATAGGTGAACCTACACCATCGTGACCGTTATCATCACTCTTAGCAGAGATAATAACGTATCCAGACATGCTTGAATTGTTTGCAACCTGGATATAAGTTGCACCACCCCCTGCAACCGCTTGGGAAAAGCTGATTTGAATAGGTCTTCCAGTATTATTGTGGAATACAGTGTTTTGTGTAAAGCTAAATGCCGACCAAGTTTGGTCATAACCTACAGATTGTCTTGCAACAACTTCTGCGTTAGTTAACAGCGCACAGTCTGCAAGCGAGTCGGTTTCTACATAGTAGTATAAAACACCCGCACCACCTGCTGCACCGTCACCGTAAGAAACAGGACCGGAACCATTACCTCCATTACCACAAGAGTAGGTAAGTGTACATGCACCTTCAGATGACAAGTTAATAGTAGACGCACCGTGCGCACCTGCTCCACCACCAGCACCACCTTTTTTAGATGATGTATCCCAGTCAGGAGAACGGCCACCACCGCCACCGCCACCAGAACCAAGGGAACCTGCAGTACCGTCATTACCAGAGCCGCCTCCAGCACCTCCAGCTGCATAAGCAGAAGCAGCACCGTTGTCGCCTCGGAATTTATCAGAACCAACCCCGTTACCAGCGGCACCACCTAAATAGGTGCCAGAAGCAACAGTCGTGCCGTTAGAGTCGCGAGTAAGTACCCAAGTAGTGTTTCCACCTGCAGTTGGTGAACCAGCACCTTGAGCACCGTCACCGCCGCCACCGCCGCCAACACCTTCAATATTTAATTCTACAACACTAGCGGCAATTGCTACAGTTTGACTAGTTGCGCCTGTTAAAGTAGTAATAGTAGAAACTAGACGTTGACCTTTTGTAATTTTAGGGTTAATCAATTTAGTTTCATCAACAGTAAACACAACACCATGTTCAGAAGTTGTACCTTTGTTGGCACCCGTTGCAATAGCAAATTCTTGAACGCCGTTAGGGTTTCCAATCCAAAGACCGTCTGCTTGGTCGTTGTAAGAGGTTTTACCAACAGCCCATCCACCACCATCACCATAAACAACGTTATCTTCAATCGTCAATTGGTTAGCATAAATAATTTGTGCCGACATGTGTTGAGAAACAGATTCGTTACTTATAACAGTAGGTGCAAAAATAGCAGGAACATCAAAGTCTAATGTATGATCAGACCATGTTTGAGTAATAGCGTTCCATACACGATAAGATGTCTGATTAGGGTTAGTTGAGTTAATGAATCTACCCCAAGCTTTAGAAGTGCTAGGTATTTCGTTCATGCTGTTAATAGGGTTAGCTTCAACAAAAGACTGACTAAACAATGTTTGGTTAGTTGAGTCATTAAGTGTTGGGTCTCTGTTATCGATGACATAATCTGCGCCGTTAAGCACAATCATAGTGCCATCACTGCCTTTGTTTTGGTAGTTAATCTCAAATACAACGTCGGTATTATCGTTAAAACTTGGAACAGTCATAGTTCCCGATAATCGATTTACAGCAAACATGTAAAGAGTTTTGCCCGTAGCAATTTCTTTTACAAAATCTACGTTTGTTACTTCAAATGTAAGCGAACTACTGCCGAAAGTATATTTAATGGTCGAACCAGCTTTAACAGTTGACAATTTATTTAATTGGTTAGTAGAGTTAGCAGTATTTTCATCAGGATTTAACAACCCTATGTGGGTTATATCAACATTAGTGCTTGGCACAATTTGATTATATCTATTTGCAAGACTACCTGAAGAACTTGATATTATGTTGTTAGAATCAATAGATAATGTACCACTTGTTTCAAGTAAAAGATAGTCTCCATCACCAGTCGCCATGGGGGATACACCATTGCTTGAGCCATAAAGATACAAATCATCATACTTTAATGAGGCATACTCGCCAGCGGCAGCGCCATCTGCTCCGTCCGTTCTTTGAGCATAAATAGCAGGAGTGCTAAAGGTTATGCTGGCAGAGGTTTCATTAGGTGCGCCCGTTGCAACACCTGATGATCTGTAAACTATATCACCATCTGCACTTATAGCAGGAGCCGTTTGAGACCAGTTAGTAGGTGCTGTAAGAGTACTGTTAGTAAAGTTGTAAGTTCCTCC
>Ga0129345_1000548_pt1 | contig 13729 bp, 2 predicted proteins | sample CPBDNA_FD_94425 | JGI IMG/M metagenome (GOLD analysis project Ga0129345, IMG submission 94425) | Freshwater to marine salinity gradient microbial communities from Chesapeake Bay, USA - CPBay_Sum_20_0.8_DNA | ecosystem: Environmental > Aquatic > Marine > Coastal | place: USA: Chesapeake Bay...
AGCGATCGTACTGATTCGTTTAGTTGGAATTACAGAGTAAGTTCGGATGCAACAGGATCAGCACTGCCTGGTTTTTGGAGAGGAATTTACAAATATGCGTATGATACTGATACGCCACATCTAACACCTTGGGAAATGCTAGGCTTTAGTATTAAGCCTAGTTGGTGGGAAGAAGTTTACGGTCCTGCACCCTATACAAGTGAAAACAAACCATTGTGGCAAGATATACAAGATGGTAAAATAAAAGAGCCGGAAAAATCTGTTGTAATCAAACCAGAATACAAAAGACCTAATTTGCTAAATCATATTCCAGTTGACGAGTTTGGACAAATACAAAGTCCTTACACATCTAACTTTGTAAAAGATTTTACTTACAATACTCAAATTGAAACAACTTTTAGATTTGGAGATGAAAATCCTACTGAAACTGCATGGAGACGTAGTAGCGAATATCCGTTTAGTTTGATTATGGCACTTTGCTTACTAAAACCAGCAGAAGTAGTTGGACTTTGTTTTGATAGAAGCAAAATTGAAAAAAATATTGCAGGAAATTTAGTTTATAATGAATATAAATCTATTTCTAGTAATGAAATTCAATTCATAGACACAAATTACACTAGTGGTCTAATAAATTATATTTACGACTATACAAAGTATAAAAATTCTGATTTTAGTTTATTTAAAAATGATATAAGTAATATCAAAAACAACTTGAGTTTTAGACTTGGAGGATTTAGCGATAAGTCAAAATTAAACATTCTCTTGGATAGTAAAACTCCAAATAGTTCGGGTACAATCTTTACGCCATCTGAAAATTATAATATATCATTAAAAACTAGTTCTCCAATTGGAGTTGCTTCTTATAGTGGTATGATAATAGAAAAAGTAGACGGAGGTTATAAAATTGACGGCTACGATCGTTACGATCCAAATTTTTCCTATTTTAAAGTAAAACCTCAGTCAGCGGATCCTAATATAAATGTAGGCGGCGTAAGTGAAGAATTTGCAATATGGAATTCAAATAAATTGTATATTGCAGGAATAATTGTTCAATACAATGGAGTATATTATAGAGTTAGTAAAACACACACATCAGGTGCAAGTTTTGAAAATGATAATTTTGTGCCATTAAAAGAGCTGCCTGTTGTAGGAGGTAGAGCTGCAAGATTTAGTAGAACATTTGACAAAGAAGTATCTAAATTACAATACGGCACAATATTAAAAGAATATCAAGATGTTATTGATTTAATTTTAGGATATGGAAAATATTTGCAATCTTTAGGCTTCCAATTTGATAATGTTAATAGTAATTTTGAAATAGTTGAAAATTGGAGCACTGCTGCAAAAGAATTTTTATTCTGGACTACACAAAATTGGGGAATTAACTCTTTAATTACATTATCGCCAGGTGCAAATAATATTGTATTTTCACAAGAATATTCAACTCCTGATAACATATATGATAGTATTTTTGACTATGAAATACTAGATCAAGATGGCAAACTTGTTACAATTGATTTTGCAAATATTGTTAGAACTGACGAAAACACATTTAGTTTAAAAACAACCGACGGTGCAAAAGGAATATTCTTTGTACGCTTGTTCTTAGTACAAAAAGAACATGTCGTAATTTTAGACAACGAAACAATTTTTGCAGATACTATATACAATCAAATCAGCGGATATAGACAAGAACGTGTAAAAGCAACCGGTTACAGAACTGCAAATTGGAATGGTACGTTAACTATTCCAGGTTTTGTGTACGATCAACCAAATATAAAAACATGGACTTCTTATACTGATTATCAAATTGGTGATGTTGTTAAGTATAAGGATTTTTATTACACAAGTAATAGTAAGTTTACTAGTGGTCAAAGTTTTGAATCTACATACTGGACTCAACTTAATGAAAAACCAGAAAATAACTTAATACCAAACTTTGAATATAAGACACAGCAATTTGCTGATTTTTATGATCTTGACACAGATAATTTTGATGTTGAACAACAAAAGTTTGCACAACATACTATTGCTTATCAAAAAAGAACATACTTACAAAATATAATAAATGATGACACAAGTCAATATAAATTTTATCAAGGTATGTTACAAGACAAAGGTACAACAAATGTATTAAAAAAATTGTTTGATAAGTTAAGTAGCGCAGATCAAGAAAGCATAGAAGCATACGAAGAATGGGCATTTAGAGTTGGTCAATACGGTGCTACTGATAGTTTTAATGAGTATGAACTACCGTTAGATGAGACAAAATTTGCACTATCACCGCAGCCTATTGAATTTGTTAACAGCAAAGATGTAACTAGAACTGATCTTGTATACGAAGCAACAAAAAATGATCTAACGGTAAAACCATTAGATTATGACAATAAAATATTTGCAACACATACTTTAGACCAATACATTAAAACAGGCGGATATGTAGCACCAAAACAAATTGATTATATAACAACAAACATAGATCAAATACTAGGTGCTGATGCAACAACATTTGAAATAGGTGATAAACTTTGGGTTACATCAGACAAACAAAGTTGGAATGTATATCAAATAACACTAATTGAAAATAAAGTAATGTCTGTAACAGGAACTCAAGGCGGGTTCGTTGCTGAATTTGAAAAATTACCTACAGAGTTTGCTATTGGCGATATTATAGGTATCTTAAACGTAAACAGCGATGTGGATGGATATAGAATTGTGCGCCAAATGTCAGGCAAGTTAGTTGAATTTTGGAGTGCAAACACCGTTGAATCTCAAGATTTAAGTGATAGTACACTTGGTAGTATTGTTGTATTAAAAAGTTTAAGATATGAAAACACAGAAGCACTTAACAATGAATCTTTAGCAAATGGTATTCTTCCTGATACTTATGCATGGATTGACAATATAGGCGGCAATTGGAAAACACTAAAAAATAATCCTGTATATGAAAACGTTGATATTTTAAAAAACCCTCGTGAAGGTATTTTAACTGAGTTTGCTAAATCTTTTGATGTAAACACTGCAAATACTACAATGGTAGTAGGCGACAGCGAAGGCAATGGAAGATTTTTAACTTTTGACAGAATAGGTGATACACAAAATTTATTAGTAAAAGATAACATTCAAGCTGATACTGACTTGGTTGGAAGTAATAGTGGATTTGGTAAAGCAGTGGCTATATCGCCAAATTCGGAATATATCTTTGTCGGTGCTCCATATGCTTCTGAATTGCCTAATAGATTTGTAGGTGTATTAGATCCAGCAGGTACATATGCCGAAGGAGACATTGTTAGTGATAGAGGAATTATTTGGCGTGCAAACAAAGCCATAAACGGAGATAACAGCACTATCAACAATGATACACAGGATTGGGATCCTGTTGACTCTGTAAAGATTGATTTGACTTCTCCATATGCTAATCCAATACTAGAACATGGTTGTGTACTAGTTTACAAAAAAACACTTTTAGGATATGAATTATTTGATACAATTTTACCGCCTAGTGCATTAAATTACGAACACTTTGGTAAAACACTAAAAATAAGAAAAGATATAAATGGAAAATATATCTTATACGTTGGCAGTGATGCAGGCAATGGCAGAATTTATTTCCTTGATAACGACACAACAGATGGTACATATAGATACGCAGTTAATAGAAATTATAAAGGTGAATTTACTTTGACTTCGCCTTATAATAAAGGTGAAATAGTTTACTATGAAATACCTGGGTTAGATGGTGGTAGTCTGTATAGTGCTAATGACAGAATAGAAGCAGGTGTTGCGTTTAGCACAAACAATTGGACATTGCTTGATAACTATATCGAACATATTGGTTACTTACCAAACACAAGTTTTATCTTGCAAGATGAATCAGATAGTTTAGGTGTTGAACAAGGTGAAAATATTGGTGATCTATTTGACGTCTCTAAAAACGGTGAAGTCTTAATCGTTAATGCTAATATTGGTACTAGAGAAAATATAGTTAGTGCTTATAGACGAGTAAACGGCAGGTACGGATATTACCAAACATTTACATCAGAGTTACCTGGTGAAGATTACGGCAAGTATTGTGCTATTAGCGATGACGGTAATGATATTGCAATCAGTTCTATTAGAAATGATGCTACTGGACAAAACAATGGTAAAGTATACATTTACTCAAAAAATTCAACTGGAATTTTTGAAAAAACACAAGAACTTACAAGTGTTGCAGGAAATGAAAACGAAAAGTTTGGAATATCTTTAAATTTCTCAGGAAACATTTTAGCTGTTGCTACTGAAAAAGGAGATAGAGTTGTTCCTGAGATTTATGATAATAATGATGTAACATTTGACGCAGGATCTACTACATTTAGTAATAGATTTGAAGATGAAAGTCAAATATTTGTATTCCAAAAATTATTAGATACATGGATTTATAGCGAAGAAATGGTATTTAATATTCCTACAAAACCAAGTTTAGAACCTATTGTGCTTTGTAAGAATAATCATGTTTATGTTGCTTATCCTGAATTAGAATATGAAGCCGATTATGGTACTATTGTTGATTTGCGTAGAGACTTTGATGCATATGCATGGGAAATATCTGCAGAGCAAATACCTAGTGTTAATCTTTCTAAAATTAAAAGAGCATTTGTTTACAATAAAAACACAAACGATATTATACAATATTTGGATTTAATTGATCCTATACAAGGCAAAGTTGCAGGTATAGCAGAACAAGACCTTGATTATAAAACAGGATACGATCCTGCTGAATACTCTATTACAGATCAAGATATAGAATACAATCAAGTATGGACAGAAAAACAAGTCGGAAAATACTGGTGGGAAACTAGTTCATCTAAATGGTACAATCCTTATCAAGATACAATTGAATATCAAACTAGTTTTTGGAATAAACTATTGCCTGGTTACACTATTAATGTATATGAGTGGATTGAAAGTGATTATTTGCCTGATGAGTATGATAGCATATCGCAAAGCGATGCAGCTGGTGAATATAATATCACTGGTTTAAGTAAGTATGGAAACTACAGATATTCAGTAGGTAAAAAATATGATCCTGTTGCAGAGAAATTTAACACCAAGTATTATTTCTGGGTAGGTAATAAGCAAACAATTAGCAACGAAAACAAAAATACAAGTGTTTACGAAATTGCAAATATTATAGCAGATCCTAAAGCAGCAGGTTTGAGATTTGCAATGCCTCTTGCAGAAAATAGAATTTCTTTAGTAAATTGTGAAAGTATTATAAATGATACTGATACAATTTTACACATAGATTTATACAAAGGTGAAGAAAACAATGACAGAAATATTCACACTGAATATAAACTAGTAAGCGAAGGTTTAGACTATACTGATATTCCATCAACTTTAATTACAAAATGGATTGATAGTTTAGTTGGTTACGATGCTAATGCTCGTCCTGTACCAGATACTACTTTACATCCTGTAAAACGTTATGGTGTTGAAAATAAACCAAGACAATCTATGTTTATTAACAAGCAAGAAGCTCTAAAACAGGTGATTGAACGTGCAAACAAAGTGATGTCGCAAAACATTATTACAGACTTTAGAAACATTCAAAAGTTGTTTGATTTTGATAAACCACCTACTAAATTTAGTAATCAGTGGGATGCAAGTGTAGTAAGCGAAAACGACTTAAATACCGTGGGTGTAGCAAAATTTAAACAGGCTAAGTTTACGCCTGTAATAGAAAACGGACAAATTGTTGATGTAGTTATCACAGATGTAGGTTATGGTTACCAATATGCTCCTACCGTTACAATTACAGGCGACGGTTCTAATGCAAAAATAACAACATCTATTGATGCTTTTGGTAGAATAAATGGAACAACTATTAAAGATTCTGGTAAAAACTATACAAGTGCAACACTTGTTGTAAGAAAGTTTTCAGTTCTTGTTGAAGTTGACAGCACAATAGAAGACAGATGGGCTGTATATCAATATAACGAAGTTGAAAGAGTATGGAATAGAGCTTACTATCAAGAATGGAATGTACAGAATTATTGGTCATACGTTGACTATTATGCAACAGGGTATGATGCAAACACTGCAATTGATTATGTTATTGATGGCAGTTATGCACTAGAATCAATAAATGATACAATCGGAGACGTTGTAAAAATCAACAATATCGGATCAGGTGGATGGCTGTTACTGAGAAAAATTGATTCGCAAGAAGAAGTAGATTACACTATAAACTATGAGACTATTGGTAGACAAAATGGTACAATACAAATAAGCACCAACTTGTTTAACAAACCTACTATAGGTTTTGATCAAATTGGTTTTGATACTTCAATATATGATAGAGAGCCTTATGTTGAAACTAGAAAAATTCTAGAAGTTTTAAAAGATAATATTTTAATAGATGATTTGTCAATTGAATTTAACAATTTATTCTTTTTAAGTGTGCGTTTTGCTTTAACAGAACAGCAAAGTTTAGACTGGGCATTTAAAACCAGTTTTATTAGAGCAAAGCATAACTTAGGAACTTTAGAACAAAAAGTTACATTTAAAAATGATAACCTAGAAAGTTTTGAAGATTTTATTAATGAAGTTAAACCGTATAAAGTTAATATACGAGAATTTATTAGTGCTTACGAAAACATTGAAAATTCACAAAATAGTATTAGTGATTTTGATTTACCTCCTCGTTATGATATAGAGCTTAATAGAATTACTCCTGAGAATTTGATTTACAATAATGATCTTATAATAGGAGATACAACTTATGTTGAAACATATCCTCAAAAAAATTGGTTAGACAACTACAAATATAAAATAAAAGAACTTGTAATTTACGATGCAGGGTATGGCTTAAATTCTTCACCAATTATTACAATAAGTGGTGGCAATGGTCCTACTATAGTAGGTAAAGGATATAGATCAAACGGTACATTAGGAAGTATTGACATTGATATAAACGATGCATTGTACACTAGTGCGCCTACGATCACTATTGAAGGTAGTTATGATGAAGATTATAGAGAACCAAGAGTAATAGCAATATTAGGCGACGGTGTTGTTAGAGCTACACACATGGTAATGAAGTTTGATAGAATGTCTGGTGTATATGCTTATACCACATTAAACGAAACTCAAACATTTACAGGCACAGGATCTAAAGATACATTTACATTAAAATGGCCTGCAGATTTACGCACTAATAAAATTACTATCACGAAAGATGGATATCCTGTACTAAGCGAAGATTATCTTGTTCAAAACATTAAAGATACTACAAAAGGTTACGACAGATATTTAGGTCAAATAACATTTGAAACAGCGCCTGAGTTAAACTCAAACATTGTTATTTCTTATTACAAGTCTCCTATTTTACTATCAGCTGAAGATAGAATACAATTCTATTATGAGCCAACATCTGGTATGCCAGGTAAAGCATTAAATCAACTAATGGATGGTGTAGAATATGATGGTGTACAAATTGATAGTATTGATTTTGCAACTTCTCAAGGCTGGGACACTGGCGGATTTGGAGATGTTGCATGGGATGTGTTTACAGAAATTGAAGACGAAATATTTGTTTTAGATGGCAGTACAAATACATTTGAACTATCAGCACCTTTAGAAGACGGAGTAGCATACAATGTTTACAAAGGTACAGCAAATCAAACTAACCTAACTAGAATTGATGATCCAAATTACGATATTGGAAGTGGTATTAGCAATCCTAATGCACTTATGAACACAATCTATGGTGATGGTATACAAACAACTATTGTTATAGACGAAGAAACTATTAGCACACAAGCTAATGATAAAATTATATTTAGAAAGTCAACTAGTGATGGTAGCTTTACTCCAGTTGAAGGAGTGATTGACACAGAACTCTCAGGCGGATCTTACTCTAGTGGTGCCCTTTCAAATGCAAGAGGTATTGATAGCGGCGAAATCGTTGTAGACGGCGACGGATTTGTTACTACAACAACTTCAAAAGGTCCAGAAGAATTAGTACCAGGACAAATTCTTGATACCGTTGATATTAGAGTTTTACACAAACCAGATGATGGACAAGCAATTAAACAAAGTTACTTCTATGAAGGCGATTGGAATACAGGAAGATATGCTGTAGACTTTGCACCTCAAACACAAAATAGTATAATTGTTATGCGTGACGGTGAAAAATTGTCTTCTGAAGATTATAGTTTTGATTATGAAACTAACGAAGTTGTAATTGACACTGGTAGTAGTTTACCTGAAACATTTACATTAAGTATTATTGTTATTGGAAACAATGGCGAAAACATACTCGATAGTGATACATTTACAGGAGATGGAACCACAAGAGAATTTATCACTGGTATTAAGTATCAAGAAGATGTTACAAGTTTTGTTACAATCAACGGCAATGTACAGCAAAGAGCCAGTGATTATATTCTGTTCGAAACAGACGATACTTACAAAGCAACAAAATGTCTAGCAATTAGATTTGGACAAGCCCCCTCTGCCGGAGATGTTATTACATATAATGTCTACGATAGTAGCACACAAACATATAGTGAAATGGTTGTAACAAAAAGTGTTGTTCCAGAACGTAATGTTCCTTTCTTTAAATTTGACGAAACAAATGCACCGTTTACTTCTAAACCATTAGGACATCAAGTATTGGTGCGTGTAAATGACGAATTTAAAAATGCTGGTTACAACATTAGACATATTGTTACTGATGATACTAGAGTATATCCAATTCAAACATGGCAATTTGAAAAACCTACACAGATTGTAAGTGAAGAAATATTTGTGTATCTTAACAATAGTCCTATTGAATTTAACACACAATGGATTTGGGATCCAATAAATGGCAGAATTCAATTATTAGATGGCACAGGTGATGCTGGTGATATTTTAGAAATATATGTGTTAGGTAATGGAGAGTATTACTTTATAGATACCGTAGTTGATATGACTGCTGCCTCAGGCACACTTACAATGGATTTGACAGAAGATCAATTTATTGAATTTACTCTTAACGATAGTACTAGAATTGGTGCATTCCTAAAATCATACGAAGCAATTACAGGCGGATATAGATTAACACTATATGGTTGGGAAAGAGATTTAGCAAAAACTACAGATAGTTCTAGAGAACTATTAGAAGTTACAGGATTAAGTTCAGATCAAGATGCTATATTAACCAATATAGAATTTGTAGAAAGCGACACATTAACACTACAAGAAAAACCAGTAACCGGTGATGTAGTTGAAATTATAACATTTAGTGAACATGACATTAATAGTTTTGATAGAATAAGCAGCGAAGTATTGTTCTATGAATTTGTTCCTGAAAACACCGATGAATATATCAAACGTAACTTGCTATCAAAAGGATACATTAGCTTAAATTCACCTGCTACAAATGCAAACTATGTATGGGTAATTAGAAATAATAAATTATTAAGACCTTATGTTGATTATAAATTATCAGATGATAAAAATATTGTTGAATTAGCACAAAGACCAAGTGAAAATGATTATTTAGAAGTATTGCATTTTACATCAAAACCAACAAGTAATAAATTTGGATTTAGAATATTTAAAGATATTTTAAATCGCACACACTACAAACGTCTTAATATTGATACAGAATTTAAATTGTCTCAACCTTTAAACTGGTATGATCAAAGTATACAATTAGTTGATGCAACAAATGTACCAAGACCAAACAGAGGTAGCGGTAAACCTGGAGTTATGTTTATTGAAGGTGAACGTATTGAATATTACGGTGTTGATGCAAACACACTTACATTCTTAAGAAGAGGAACATTAGGCACTTCTATTAAGAATCAATACGAAGCAGGCACAACTATGCAATATCAAGGCAAGGAAGAAACTATTCCTTATCAAGATAAAAATTTAACTACAATGTTCATAGGTGATGGAACAAGCTACATATTTGAATTAGATTTTGACATTTCTGCTGAAGCAACTGCACACGGAGATACAACATCTTCTGTTTTATCTACACAAGAAATAGCTGAAAACATTATAGATGTTTACAAAGGTGGACGTAAACTAAGAAATATAGAAATCAGCAAATTTGATAACACAATTGATCAAGACTCTTCAGAAGCTGATACAACACTACCTAAAGAATATTCAGTAGACTTAGCAACTAATTCTATAAGCCTAGTTGACATACCAGTTGACGGTGAAAGAATTGTTGTTACAAGGAAACAAGGCCAATTATGGGTAAATGAAGGAGAATCTTTTGTTGATAGTAATAGTAAAATTACTAGATTTATAAGAGGCGCAACTATTAAGTTAACCAAATAAATACGTTACAGGATGGAAATTAATCATGCAAACACAAAAAGATACAAATAAAATTCATGTACAGGGTCATATAAAAATACACGATCCTAGTACTGGTGAAGTGTATGTAAATAAGAGAAATGCTATTCATTATGAAAACATGAGTATAGCATTAGCAGAAAGTATTGCCAATGCAGGACAAGGCTTTATATATGAAATGAGTTTTGGCAACGGTGGTACAAGTATTGACCCAACAGGCATTATTACATACCTTACACCAAACAGCACAGGTACAGGCGCAAGTTTGTACAATCAAACTTATACAAAAGTTGTTGACGATAAAAGTGTTAGTAACTTAGATCCAACAAGAAACAAAATAGAAACACGACACACAAGTGGTTTTAATTACACAGATGTTCTTGTAAGTTGCCTACTGGATTATAGCGAGCCTAATGGACAAGATGCATTTGATACAGCTAGTAACAGCGAAAATCAATTTGTTTTTGATGAATTAGGACTGCGTGGTTATAATCCAGATGGCACAGGAAGACTTTTAACACACGTAATTTTCCATCCAGTTCAAAAGTCTTTAAACAGATTAATCCAGATAGATTATACGGTACGTATTCAAAGTTTAAGTGGAGGTAATGAATAATGGCATATTCAATTAATTTCACTGACGCGGTTAACAAAGGTAGTATTACCGTTGAAGATAATTCTGTAAACAACGATACAAGTATTCAATTTCCTGGTAAAAGTTATACAGGATACGGAGCAATTGTAAACACTAATTTTTTACATATGTTAGAAAACTTTGCTAACAACAACGCTCCTAGTAATCCTGTTGAAGGACAACTTTGGTATGATAATACTTCAAACTCAAATTCTCTTAAAATATATGATGGTACTAGTTGGGTAAATGCAGGTGGTGTTAAAAAAGGTGCAAGTGAACCTAGTGTTGAATCAAGCAATGCAGGCGACTTGTGGGTAAACACTACTACACAACAATTATATCTATACTCAGGTAGCGGTTGGTTGTTAATAGGCCCTAGTAGTTCAAGCGGTACAAATACAGGGGCAAGAAATACAACAATAATCGATATTACAGATGTTGAGCAACAAGCAATAATTAACTATGTAAACAATATTCCAGTAAGTATAATTGTTGCTACAGAATTTACACCAAAAAGTGTTATAACAGGTTTTAGTGTTTTAAAACCGGGTGTAAACGTAAGTACAAATTTAAGCGGTACAGCTGGTAAATTTTATGGTACTAGCACTAATGCAGAAAACCTTCTTGTATCAGGAAATCCTGTAGATGGCACAAAATTTGTTAGAAATGACGAACCTACCGTTACCCAATATCCATTTACTATTAGAAACAATACTGGTGTTGAAATTGGTACAATTAAAACCCTTGCTTTAGGAGTTGAAGGTACAAATGCTATTATTTCTCAACAACAAAGCACTGGCTTTTTAGACATTAGAACAAACAATGACGGTACAACTATTACACCAATTAGAATTAAAGCCAATGGTAATATTGGTATACTAAATCCTGATCCGGAATTTACACTTGATATTGTAGGAGATATTAATGCTACAGGCAATATTACTAACAATGGAACATTAGAAACAAATAATACAACAATCACAGGAACCTTAGATGTTACAGGCAATACTACATTAGGTGGCACAACAACTATATCTGGCAGTATTATTGCTGACACGAATGCAGCTTATAATATTGGTTCTGCAACAGGAAAATTTAATGCTGTGTATGCAAATAGATTTGTTGGCGAGTTTGAGGGTAATATTACAGGTAACGTTGATGGAAGCGTAACTACTGCTTTAGAATTTAGAGATACAACAACATTTAACATTGAAGGGCATGTTCAAACTTCTACAGGTGTTACATATGACGGTCGCACCGGAGGTTATGTAAAAACATTTACAACAACTGCAACAAACGACATTATTGCAGATCAAACTACAATTACACTTCAAGACACTGATGAATTTTTAATTAATAGACCTGGATTGGGATTAAGAAAAACTACAAGAGGAGATATAGTAGGAGAAATACCAACTATGCCTATTGGTATGATTGTACCATATGCAGGATTTACAGCACCCGATGGCTGGTTCTTGTGTGACGGCAGTGAAGTAAGTTTGCTTGATTATTCGGCACTTGCAAGTGTTATGGGATATGATGCAGGTGATAACAACACCTGGTATTGGGGAACACCAAGCGACGAAACGTTGTTCTTTGTTTTACCAGACTTAAGAGGAAGGTTTGCAATGGGTATCGGCTCTGCAAGTGCTTCAACTGGTAATAGAATACATAGTGCAGATCCTGCTAATGCTATTAATATAATGGGCGGAAACGATGGTAACCAAAGTGTAGTTATTGACATTGACAATTTACCAGAACATACTCATAAACTTGAGAATGCAGATGGAGATACATTCTTTGCAACTAGTTTAGTTGATGAAAGTGCTGATGCCGATACAGATGCATATAGTCAACAAATTGGAACCAACGGTAGTGGTATTTCTAAAACAGGCGGTGTTGACAATAGTCCTTTAGGATCTGCAATGGATATTACTAATCCGTTTGTTGCTGTAAATTACATAATATACCACGGAGTACATTCATAATGGCATATCAATTAAACAAAACTGATGGAACTCTATTAACTGAAATTATAGATGGGCAAATAGATACTGCATCAACTAATTTAGTGTTTATAGGGAAAAACTACAAAGGCTGGGGAGAAAGTTTCAACGAAAACTTTATAAAGTTACTAGAAACTTTTGCTAATAGTTCTCCGCCTAGTAAACCTATAAAAGGTATGTTGTGGTATGATAGTAGCACAGGTAGATTAAAAGTTTACGATGGAACTACATTTAGAAGCACTGATAGTAGTGTATTGCAAGCAACACAACCTACATTAATTGACGGAGATATTTGGTTAAATGATAAAGATAATCAAATGTATGCTAAATTCTCAGAAGACGATCCCATTCTTATAGGACCTTTATATACAGCAAGTCAATTAAAATCAGGACCTGAAGTAGTTACCGTAAGAGATACAAACGGAAACAACAGAACAATTGTTAAAGAATTTGTAAATGGAAGTTGTGTAGCAATTTATAGTAAAGCAGAATTTACACTTTCAACTACTATTAATGGATTTAGTGAAATTAAAGTTGGTGTAAACGTTTCTAGCTTGTTTGCATATGAATATCAAGGTGTAGCAAAGTTTGCTAGACAATTTATTGATAGTGGTGGAACTGCTATACCTTTGGAAAGATTTATGAGAGACGATCAGAATGAAGTAATGAGTGGTACATTACAAATTTCTAATCAAAGCGGTTTAACAATAGGTACAAGCCAAGAATTTACCATGTTTGTTAA
>Ga0129345_1000549_pt1 | contig 13721 bp, 6 predicted proteins | sample CPBDNA_FD_94425 | JGI IMG/M metagenome (GOLD analysis project Ga0129345, IMG submission 94425) | Freshwater to marine salinity gradient microbial communities from Chesapeake Bay, USA - CPBay_Sum_20_0.8_DNA | ecosystem: Environmental > Aquatic > Marine > Coastal | place: USA: Chesapeake Bay...
TAGCAGGTATCAAGTTATAAGAATCCGTAATCTCGTAGGCTCTATCCACATGAACAGTAGGTACTAGATCAATCAAATTAGTAGTTAGATCATAAGTATCTTCAGGGAAAGCGAACTCTGTTATGAAGTACAAAATATAAGTAGGATGGTATTGAATCAAAGTATCTAGAGTAGCAAAATTATCAAAACTCTGCCTTCTAAAAATAGATTCCGAAGAAGATGAAGTTACTTGAGCAGAATCTGAATATAAAACTCTAACTTCTACATCAACAATAGCTGAAGATATCAAAGTCACAACTTCAGTAAGAATATTCATATCATCAATGTGAAAATCTCCGGAATCATCTACAGGAGAACAAATGATAACTTTATTCTGATTTCTGGAAGTCAAATCTAAACTAGTTTCTGAGAGTTGGTCTAATAATAAAGCTGTAGTTTGGTTTAAAGTATTAGTTAAAGAATTTAAATGATCCAAACCATGAGAAGGGAAACTGGTATTTCTCAACTGAGTTGGACTGAAAACTTTAATGTTATTAATTCCTAAAGAAGAAGCTGCTTCATCCTTAGCGGTATTGATACTCAACCCTTTAAAAATAAGGTCAATCAAAGTCAAAAGGAAAGTTCGATACTCTTCCGGAGAAAATCCTGAAGGTCTTTCTTTTAAAAGATATCCAAAATTTTGGTAAAGTAATCTTTGTCTTACTAACTCAAGAACGTTATCTTCAACAGTTTCGTCAAATAATATCTCTGAAATAGCTGCTATTCTTGCATACTCTCTAATAACCGTAGCGTAATTCGTTGATTTAATCGCAGTATCGTTATAAATGCTGGATAATTCCGCAAAAAAGAAATCTGTCCAACGTAACTGAGACTGTTGGATTTGATTATAAGGTATTAAGTCTGAACTTTGATTAAACTCTGCCATTATTGTTGCACAAAATTAAGGGTTAAATTATTAATCTGTATATACTGAAAAGGTTTGATCTCAACATCTTGAGAGCCGTCAAAAGATTGAACTTGATAAGTAACTTCAATAACAGGATCTTTTTTAGTCTCATTAATAAATGAAATATAAACACTACCAGAAGAAGATATGTAAGCTAAGCCTTTTTCTTCCGACACAGCTTGCGGAGTATCTACTAGTTCATATTTAACATTATCTACAAAAACTGACCGTTCTTTATCCTCAGTACCGCCATTAGGTTGAGGTTGATACTTTAATAATCTTTCAGTACTACCCGAATCATTAGTAATTACGCTAGGACTAAAATAAGAAGTCACGTTTCCAGTATCATAAACTGTGAAATAACTTCTATCTATAGTCTCTAAATAAGAGACTTCATCATCGGATAAAGATAGCTTAGAGAGTTTTACTTTCACATTTCTAACACCTACAGTAGCATCAATAATTCTAATAATATCAGACTCGTAAAGACCTACACCTATATCTAATTGATTAATGTAAGAGACGATACCATTTCTCAAATTCCTATCTACTGTATCTCTATTTGAAAGATCGAATAAATAAACGATAGCTTTAACATCTACCGCTGCTGGAGCTAACTTCTTAACCAAGAAATCGGAACCAGCGTGAGCAAAATTCTCTAACTCATCAGTAACTTGACCTACTTGAGAATCATAAATGTAGTTAATTGTCAGCTCATCTGCATACGTATAGTAAATATTTAAAACTGTGTTATCTTGAATATTACCTGAAGAAATTCTAGTAATAAATACTCTAGTATCTGGTTCTAAAGATAATGAGTAGTCTACATCTAAAATGAAAGGCTCTAACAAAACTCCTAACGGAGATACTGGCCTTACTACAATAGAAGACAACTCGATCCCTAAACGAGTTAGAGGGACTGCTATATTAGGAACTAGTGATATATTTTGATCTACTCCAGAGGTAGTAGGATCATTGATATTATCTGCAGAACCCACGTTAATATTATTAAAATACTCTACAGTGATTGAATCCGTAGGATTTGTATCAAACCCAAAAGTCTTTAACTGAATCCCCACAGAATTAGAATCCAAAGCAACTAGGTCATAATTTAAAGATTCGGTTAAAGACCCTAAGTCGAAAGAGTCTACTTTGGGGTAGTACGAATATTTTAACTCATCAATCAAAGTATCTACTCCAGATCTAAAAGTAAGGTCTTTAGATAATTCGTAATTAGTTCCGTACTTAATTCTTAAATTGATAAAATCCTGACCTGTAGGAAGAGGGAAGTTATCATTTAACCTCACAAAAAAGTATTTAGACGACCTAACTAAAATAAAATCGTCATCTACATAATAAAGGTCATTATTTGTTAAGTCTTCAAGAATAGGTGCTGAAGTATGCCACATATCCTCAACTTCAATAAGTCTATCCGTACTAGCATTTACATTTGTAAAAGAACTAGTAACAGGAGTGCTTATTGGAGAAGCTAGAATCCTTACTCCAGAATCCTCTAATAAAGACCCGCCCTCTAGAATTAGAGAAGAGTTATTAAATGGAGTATAATTTAAGAAAGACTTATAAGTAACATTATTAAAGTCAATAACAGAAGTTACGGACTCATTTGGCTTGTTAATCCACCTGTGTTCAAAGTTCCTTCTGAAAAGAATGTCTAAATAAATATCCGCTGTTTCTAAAGAAGCTACTGTGGAGGATATTCTTGTTTCAATATCAGTAGAAACAGTTTCAGCCCCTCCAGTACCAGTAGTATTATCAATCTCTACAAATCCTACACCTGCATTAGTAATCACATTTCCATAATAATTATTTCCGGAAGTCGAATATCCGGTAGTAGATAACATGGAACCAATATAAGAAGTATAGTCTGTAGTGGAAGTTCCAAAAGTATATCTCAACTTACCTACAGAAGGTACAGTAACCTCACTCACATCTTCAGCAAAAATACAATCCCCACCAAAAAGAGAAAGGTCTAAATTTCCGGACAAATCTACAGAAACAGAAGTAGAAACAGCTTCAGCTACCCCTAGATTTAAAGGGTCGGAAACTTCAATATAACCAAACCCTGCCGAAGTTATTAACCTCTCACAAACATTATTTCCAAAATTAGAAAATCCTCTTGTTGTAGCTTTTTTATTAAGGTATTGAGAATAATCTACCGTAGTTACAGAGAAATTATATCTAATCACATTAACAGAAGGAGTTGTTACTGTACTAACTCCAGTAACAGTTAATGCTGATTTATTTAAATCCAAACCAATAACAAAGTTATCTTCTTTAACATAATTATCTAAGATAAGATTAGTAGGGGTCGAGAAAGGAGTAGTAGCTAACCCATTAATTAACTCAGCTCTTGTTATAGAGTAAATACCTAACTTATCTGAGGTTAGAACTTGATTATTAGCTTCGATATCAATCAAAGTATACATTGAATTATAGTTAAATTGATCCCCTACATTATTAAACACATATTTAGCTTGAACATTCGTAGTTTTTTCGTAGAAGACTCCAATGGTTTCTGAAGCAGCTCTCGGAAAAGAGCCTTGAATATAAACATCCACAGCCCCGTTTCCAGCCTCTCCTATAACATAGTCGTAATCCCTCCTCATTAAAGGATTCCCTGAGGCTACTACTTTTGATTTAGACACTAAGCCTGTTTCCGCTATCTTCTGTAAGTAACCATTAATAGTTCCTGTATCTACCGAAATCAATTTAGACTTAACTCTCTCAACTAATTCAAGGTTATTGAGCTCGTCTTGACCTCCAAAAGTAGCAGCAGGATTTCTAACAGTTAATCCTAAAGAAGTTCCGGAAGAAACTTGAGTGATAGAATTAGCAGGAACATTAGCAGATGAACCGGATTCTAAAGATCTAATAGCTACATTAGCTGAGTACCTTCCTGAAGAGTCAGCTACTTGAGAAAAATCAGAAGCTACTACAGAGTTAAGGATTTGAAAATCAATCTGAGGGTCTTCTGTCGAAACTAAAGTTCCTGCAAAAGCTACAATGGTCGTAGAGTCTGTAGGTAATTCTGTTATATAAAGGGTCACGGTTCCTGAAGAATTCGTAGGCTCTCCTCTAGAAACTCCATAATTATCTGCTAAAAGATCAAATCTATTATCGATAAAATCTTGAATAAGGATGTTGTTAGCGTCCGTATCCTCTAAACCATAAGCATTCCTCAAAGCTATCTTATTAGGAGATTGAGAAACTGCAGAAGAGTTACCATTTTCATCTACACCATCAAACTCTAACAAGGCTAAAAAAGATTGAGAAACTTCTCTGAAATACTCTCTATAATGAAGGTTACTTAGAACAGTAGACATAGGATTAATAAAAGTAGTCCTGTTTACTGTTCCGGGCTTTAAATCCATGTTTGGATTAACCGATGTTATATTCTCAATCATTTCCGTTTGAAGCTGGACTGGAGTTGGAGATTGGAGTTGAACCAAATCTCCGGAAACATCTAAAGGTACTCCAAAAAATTCCTGCGACAAAGCCGACTCTACTACTAACTGAGCTACGGAATCTACATATAAAAAAGAAACTCTAAAAAATGTAGGTTGCCCTAATGTTAAAGGATCATCTGAGGGTAAGACTGTATTGTCTACAGGGAACTCAAAAGATAAAACTGGTTCCGCATCTCTAACAATAGTTTCAGTCTCGACAGTTTGTGTTATGAAATTTTGGTATTCGTAAATTGGGTACTGAGTAAAAATCAAATCAGACCTGTATAACCCTTGATAAGTACTTAAGTCTCCTGAATCAATAAAAGTCTTTGATTGAATGAAGTACTCAATCTTAAAATTAGGAGAAGTTCCTGTAACATCATTTAATAATGTGAACAAACCATAAGGATTCTCTGTAGTTTGGATAACATTATAAGTGTAGTTAGAGATTAGATCCGGATATGTTTGAATAATGATATTACAATAATTTAAGTAATCTTGAACATTTTGGTCAGATAAAGAGGGTATATCTACATCAGTCTCATTATAAGTGTAAAGAGGGTATAAGTTATTATACTTATTAACAATAATACCAGCATCTACAATATATTGTTCGATTTCGGTTGGAGTTAAAGCTACATTATTTTCAAGCTCGTCATTTAATAACTCTAGATAAGCTTGAGCTTCAGTTTCTATAAATAAATCTACTGCAGCTCCACTAGGGTGTTGGAAAGTAGTCAGATAAGTATTAAAAGCGATCAAATCTGATAAAGCTCCGGATTTAACTTGAGCGAATAATAACTCTCTTTCTCTATCTCCTGAAGCGACTACAGAAACTCCAATTCCGTGGGTATTCGTAAGATTTTGAGTTAAAGTTAAATAGTCCCCTGCAACAAAAGAGTCTACAAAAGCTTCTTCTTCATTAGCACCACCCGGATCTATAACCAACTTAGCTCCAATTTTTTCAAAATCTAAGGTGTCTGTTAAATATAGAACAGGCTGTCCTGAAGAAGAACTTTGATCTACTGTAGTACCCGTTAGACTTAAATCTGATCTATCAATAATAAAATATCTAGCTTCTGAAACACCATTACTAATAGCTACTGATTTTTGATAGGAATCAACTGTAGGTTCGGGAACTAAAATTTCCAGCTCACTCGAAACTACAGTAGTCGTTCTAACTGTTTGGGTAATATCCGTTTGGTTAGAGTCTGAATAAGGGTCAGCATTTATTAAATTATAAGTGGAAGCTCTATCATCAATCTCATGAGTGTAGTAAATATTATAACCGGAACCACTAGGCTTATTTTGAATATCGTTATTATCTTCCCACTTAACTACAATAGCATTATTTTTATAGTCTGTGGAAAGTGTAGTTGGAGCTTGTATATCTACTCCAATAGAATTCAAAGACAAGTTAGATACTCTTACTTCTGTAGATTCTGTGTTTGAAGAAGCGTCTTCTGATTTAAAAACTAAAATATTTAGTGTGTTAATAGTTAAATCAATGGTAGTTTTAATATAAGTATCTGAAGTGAATGGAGCTAAGGGTTGTGGTATCTCTTGCGTGAAATCATTAGGATCTACATAAGTCACATCGTCTGTGATTTCCACATCATTGAGATACACATCAACAGTATCTTCAGTTAATTTAATAATAAACTCTACGGAATTCAAATTCGTAGAGAAGACCGTAGCGTCTTCAAATGGTTGTATTATTTCTGGTGCTCCGAACATATTATGAAACCCTTGAGAATCTTAATGTACTGCTAATCTCTAAACTTGGATTAACTGTTGATCTTATATTAACGTCTAAATAAAATAATGTTGGATCATCTTCGTTTTGAGTCAAATCCACAGACTTGAGAGCTTGTAAAGTTTCTTCATCCGTAACCTCTTGAACTCTTACTTGAATATTCTGGAGTTCTTGTAAAGCTTCTAATGATTCTGTCGTAGTTAGGACTATCCTAGCATCAGTCTGACCTTGAATAAATTTTCTACCTATAATCTGATTAATAGTAGTTCCTATATAAGAATAGAATGGATCAGACTCTAACTCTGTGAAGGTGAAAATGAAAGCGTCTTGAAGTAGTTTTTCTGTGTTGGTAACAGTTCTAGCCTGACCAATAGAATCAAAAGCTATATCTGTAATCACTCCAAATCCTGAACACTTTCTGCAATTAACTACATCCGTAGGGTAAGTAACTTCAAAAACATGTGTAGTTACAGAAGGTAAGAAATTCTGAAACTGTACTTCTATTAAATTCTTTTGAACATTTTCTGGAGAAGTAACTTCATAATCAAACAATGTTGTGAAATTTGCCCCCTGTAAGTTGGAAGGAAATAACTCTGAAGGTTCTAATAAAGTGGTACCGTCTGCTAACTGTGAAGTTGTGAAATAAGAAGATGGGTACTCTTGAAGACCTGTTTCAGAATCTACGTAAGTCATTGAATTTAAATCAATAAACTTTCGATTTAAAATGATTATAAAGTTAGGGTATGCTCTAAATTTATCAGAACCTTGAGCTGTATCTCTAGTATAGAGTTCTTGTAAGACTAAACGGTGTCCAAAAACAGAGTCATTTTCTTGTTTTAACTCTCCATCTACATAGAGTTTAAACTCTGATCTGGAAGCTACAGGACGAGGGACAATCAAGGTCAAAAGGTCGTCTTCTAAAAATAACTGTTCTCTGTAAACAAAATGATCACAAAAGTTTCTAACTCTAAAATCAAAGCTCATGAAAATAAGAGTTTATAAAATCATTATTTTATAAAATTTTATAAAATTTGATTTTATTACACAGGTTGATTATCTTCTACAGGACCTATATTAGTCCAAATTTTTTTATCTGAACCTACCGCATTATCCATAAAGGACTTTGCTTTTTCGTATCTTTCATCTTCTAAATTTTCCTTGACTAAAGTCAATTGAGCATACCTAGAGAGTAAAGACATAATTGAATAGCTTAGATTTTTAGCCCTTGTTACACCGTACTCATAAGTTTTCTTTATTCTATCTATAGAATAAGAGACTGCTTCGTGCTCTTCTTTTGAAGGTCTATACAAAGCTTTTTTTCTCCTATCCTCCATTGTCTCTCTATCAGAAGATATCTGGTCAACGTCTTTCTTACCTCCAAAAATAGGAACTTCATCACTACCTTTATCCGGTAAATTCTTTAAAGCCTCTAACAACGCCTCTGACTTTTGACCTGTGAGCTTCTCCTCTAAAACGAATAACTTTTTTAACTTCTTCTCTAATCTTTTCTGTTCAGATTCAATGTGCTCAAACATACCTTCTTTACACATATCACAGGTTTTTTCTAACCGCTTCTTTAACCTATCATAATCATCTTTATGAAAAAAAACTGACAGTTCTCCAATAATTCGAGACTTTCTAACCTCTGGTCTGATTTGTTTTTTCTCAGAAGAATCAGAACCTAATGTTTTTTCAGATACAGGAGCTTGTTCCCCTCTAACAGACACAGGTTTATTCGTAGGTAATTTTGGCGGGTTAATAGCTCCGGGAGAAATTCTATTCTGGATAGAGTTAGAATCTGTAGAATTTCCTTGAACAACCTCATTTTGACCTACATTATCTGGCGTAGATAAACCATCCAAATTTAACTTTTCTATACCCATACTAAGAAACTCCCATTAACTCTCTTAAGATTTGATTTCTTAATAAGTACCTATCTAGACTAGATTCTAACCTTATAATCTCCTCATAAGAACTTACTGAATCTGTATATGATCCTGAAAAAATCTCTACACCATTTAATAACTCTTCAAACAAATCATAAATGACCTTGGCCTCCTCTATCAAAGAAGCTAAAGTAGAATCATTAAACTGATTAATAACCGAGACTTTTTTCTCTCCTAAAGTGTACGTTGGAGATGCGGTTATCACAGTGGGGGAGTTTGATTCATAAAGTGGTTGCATGAAAAATATTTCAACCCCTTCTGTAAAAAACTCTTGAATATTGCGAACTCCGGGTCTTTGTCTAGTATCTCCGTCTACTGTAACAGGAGTTGCTGTTGATGGGTCTCTTAAAGTGGGAGACGTAGGGATAGGTCCATCTTCGGGGTCTACGGCAGCTTGCCTATCATCATCTTTCTGATCTATATCAATGTAAGCAAAGTTAATTTGATAGGGTATTTTAATCCTTGACCCTTCCACTTCAATAGGAGGGGCTCCCTCATAAGTAGGTACATATGTAGGAGGTACTAAAGTATCTGGTAGTCCGAGGGAAAGGTAGAATGAATCTGGATGATACGTTAAATAAACACCGTTTGTATTATCCTCATCTTTAAGTTCTAATAACTTTTCTTCCAAGTACTTATTAATCCCTCCCACTGCTGAACTTAAGACGGTATTGTAAATCGAAGATTCGAAGTCTAAAGCGGGAACACCCGATTTTAAATCATCTATCCTTTGATTAAGAGAATCAATATGAGCTGCTTCCAAAACTGGATCGATGAACTCATTTGTAATCTCCTCTTGTTGCTCAGAAGAGACAATATCTAAAAACTCTTCTGTAAATCTAGAATCAAATACCATTACTCAGCTCCTCTAGTATTCCCTGCTGCTGCCCCTTCAGTTGCTTTTAACGATTGCGACAATTTTTTAAACAGCTTGTGATTGTGTGAGTCTCCCCCATTGAAAGAGGTCTCTGAACCCTCTATACCTACAGGTTTAGCATCTGCCCCACCAACTTCTACATTACCTAAGAATTTCATTGTATCAAAATTTTGAAAAATGACTTCGGTTAACTCACCAAAATCAAATGTTATTGAAGTGGGAGATTGTGTGTTATTTGGAGTCGCTTTAACAACTGTACCACCTTCCATTTTCACGTTACCGTTTTCATCTTCTGTTATCTGACTACCTATACCCAATTGTATTAAACCCTCGCCTCCTGAACCTCCTGAACCTCCTCCACAAGAATCAAAACTAGCAGATGATAAAACTAGGTTAATAGGTAACCCTTGAATAGTATTACTCGACTTCGCTAAGTTCATACTGTCTGTACCCACTCTACGTAAGTACTTATCATCATAAGTTCCAGTAGACTTTTCTTTTACATAAATCTTTTCCTGCTTATCTACTTGAAAATGAGAATTACCTGTAGTTTTTACTTTAAAATTACCTTCATCTTCTAGCAGCATTTGAAAGCCGTTATTTTTATTATCTTTACCGTCTACATAAAGATTAATGCCTGACTCTAAATAACCTGTGACCGAATCTTCTCTAGGCTTTTCATCATAATCGTCGAATGATGGACATGGGTTATCTTCATCCTCTTCAGGAGCTTCTGAAGAAGTATCAGCTTCAAGCTTACCTATCTTTAGTTTAACTCTACCATCTAAATTACCTTCAAGAGCATTTTTTCTTTTATCAGAATCATTTTTAGAACTAGCAAATAATCTTAAAGCCCCGTTCTTTAACATCTCGATAAAGCCAACTTCTTCTTCTTTTTTAAACAGATTAAACCAAAATGCGGTACTAAAAAGAGAAGTTGTATCTTCTTTACAAAGAGGTTGATCTTTCTTTAAATCTTCGGTCTCTAAAGCTTTTTTATCTACTTCCTCCTCTGACGAAGAACCTCCAGAGCAATCGTCTTTGTAATCTCCTAGAAATATATTCCTTTTCAAAGGGAGAGCATAGGTTTGTTTTACAGAGGAATTTCTACCTATTTTTGTCCCGAATCCAAATCTAGCTAAATGACCCTCACCTTCTTCATTAATAGGTTTAGTGAAATCTTCTGAAATAACATCGGAGGAATTCATCGCAATAGGATCAATCTCATGAGTTTCGCTAATTAAAAAGTCGAATTCCGAATAAACTTTAGTATCTTCATCATCATCTACATTAAATGAAGATTTATCCGGGGTCACGCAATATAAGAAAGAACCGTCTTCTAAATCTAAAGAATCTATATCAGAATCAATTTGGGAATCGCTCTCTAAATCATATTCATTTTTATGTAAACTCTTAAGAGAGGGAGAGTCTCCGGAAGTTAAGAAAGCCATAGGTCTGTGTGCTAATCCAATATTACCCCAAACTCCTGAGCCATAAAAATTGAATGATCTAGAAGACATGTGAGTAAGATCTTGACTAGCCAACATCTCAATCCTACTCATCGAGGCATTGTTAAGTTGGAGGTCTTGAGTCAGATGAACTTCGGCCCCTTTTTTCGACTTATGGTAAACATCTCCTGACTCGGGGGATTTAGAATAGATAAATTCATACTTATCTATAAGCTCTCTATAAGCAAACCCATTTACTCTAGAAGCTTCTCCTAACATTGGAAAATGAGCTACCACATAAGGTCTTCCGTTACCAAAATTTTCCCTACCTTTAGCTACAAGAAAGAAGTCCCCTATTGAAGGAGGCGCTCCACTGAAAGAAGAGCCAGAAGCACTTATAGTACCTACATTAACATTAACGCTCGAACCACCATAACCATCTACCCACTGGAGATTGACCGTTGTAAGGATAGGGTCATAATAAACTACTCGACCTAATCTTAAATATTGGTGGTAATTATTAGAATTAGTCGAGTAACCTTCTAAAGGGTACCTATATTTAGGCATTGAATCTAACATGAATCCCATAAAAAATTCCTTTAACTATTAGGGTCTAAAGGTTCTGGTCCGAAAACGTTTGCTGAATTCTGCAGACTCTCTCGATTAGCATTTTGAGAAACTTGATTTTGTTTTAAGTTAGCAGCCTTAATGTCTTCATTATTAAAGAAAAGAGAAGGATCTGACTTCACAGCACATTCTTGTTCTACAATCGTATCGTCTTCATTTATGTCTCTAGGATACATATTTGTCAAGTTATTAGTTTTATCTTGTAAGCTAGAACTACTTGATCCAGAAGACCGCACCACTCTACCTTTCTCATTGATAATATAACCTCTACCATACTTGAAAGCTCCTATCACTTCGTAACCTCTCGAATCTGAAACAGGAACTCGCATAGATTTTTCTTCAACTTTTATTTCCTGTGTTTGAGCATCTTCTACAAAATCAGGAAAAGTTCCTATAAGGATTGTACTGATATTGGTAACAGTGTTTTCTTTCTCTAGATTGACCTTTTCTTTATCGCTTGTAGGAGAGGAAAAATCGAAATTCTGAGGCCCATACTCTATTCTAGTGTCTTTAAAATTGTTATTTTTATTAACATTCTGAGATGTTGAAGGATTCTGATTCTGTTCATCAACGGAACTTTGATTATTCACCAATTTAGAAACAGCTACCTGATTACGTCCTATCTCACCTTGCTCATTTATAAACCTCCGCCTCCTAGAGTCTAAATTTAAACTAGTCGTGAAGCTTCCTGCTGAAATACTGTGTGACATAGACCTAACATAATAATACTCGTCTCTATGTGGGATATAAATCGGAGTACCTAAACACAATTCTGGACGGCCCTCTATAGTGATAGAAGATTGATGTCTCTTAGCATTAATTCTATCAAGCTCACCTGCTGCAGCTACCAAAGCCTGCTGACCATTAGTAGCCCACTTAAACTCTAGAGCTTGAGAAACTATACCGTATTGAGCTGCTAAAACAGGATCTCTATAAGCAGCGAATGTAAAATTATTTAGCTCTTCATTACTAGCTAATTGAAAATCGTAAGTACCTGTTGCTGTGATTTCAGTAACTACCTCAGTAGCATCTGAGGAATATTCAGCACTTCTAATATCCTTCTCTTTTAAAACATATATTGGATTAACTTCAGAGTCTATATAAACATTATAAAAAGGGGGTTTGAAAGTTATAATTCCTGAAGGTTGTTGAAAAAACTCAAACCCAATGTATTTCGCAATTTCTAATATAGCCTCTAAACGAGATCGAAACTCATCTTCAAAAACATTAGGGACTGTTATTTCAGAATAAGGTTTAAAGCCATTTAATAGATCTTCATTCAAAGCAATGTCAAAAACAGAAGAAGTCGATTGTTTTACTTTATCAGGAACATTACTCAAATAAACCATCTTTAGATTGTTAATGATATGATCTTTACTTTTCTCTTGTTTCTGAGGTTGATTATCACCGCTCGAACTCTGAGCTTTATCACCTTTCCCTGTAGAATCATAACCAAATATTTGAATCCTACTCTTTAACCCATCTTGAGGGTCATTAAATCTCTTTTGCCACACTTCCATAATTTTTTTTGTATATGGAGAAGAATCTTTATTAGCCTGACTTACAGAATCTTGAACAACTGCAGGACCTGTGATAGAGAAATCTGTTGTATAAGTATTTAAAATATAAATAATAGACTGGAAAGGATTTAATTTTCCATATAATGTTTTTTGAGGATTAATGTTTTTATTGATAGAAAAAGTATTTCTAGTCATAAAAGAAGGATTGACATTAATCCTCATAATATGAAGCCAATAAGTATAATCTTGACAATTTAAAACTACTTGGTGGTTTAAAGATTCCTCTGTCTCTACTACTCTTGTAACTAACCCTTCAAAGATTAAAGAATACCCTCTATTACCATCTTCGAACTTAAAACGATTCTTAGCATACACCTTAACATTATCAAACTCTTTAAGCCCTAAAATACCTTGACTAAAGTCTCCTTCAAAGAGCGGTTCCTTATAATTTTTAGAAACCCCTTTAATTTTATGTCTAGGAATTCTAATTGTGATATCACAAGTAGAAGGAGGTGTATCAATATTATAATTAATAGAAATATTCTCCACATCATCCGAGAGATTAATTGGAGCATTGAATTTAGGACCTTCTAATACAAATTTATCGTTAATAGTAACGAAATAATCTCTATGTATTCTGGTATACGGCTTTTTACCTGATAAATTTGAATTTCTATCGTTTGCCATGACCTACCTCAAGATCTTTATAGAAGACTCTTCCTGAAAAGCTGTGAAAGAAAAGTTAAAATTAAGATAATTTGGATTTGAGTCACTGAAGGACAATGACATATTATCAAAAGAACCTCTATAGATTGTATGTTTGTAAATAATTTCTACTGTCCCTAAATTTATAACATCTCTCGTCTGAGAGACTCCTTTAGCTACATCAGACCTACCATAGACAAAACCATTGTTTTTATAGAAGGAAGCTAGAGACATTATATTAATAAATGAAATTGTTTGCATATAATTTCTTAAATTATAGCCTTGTTCTCCGGTAATAGGATCAATTCCATAAAAACCTCCTGAATTCCCTTGAAAAGAGAGAGTAGCGGGTCTATTACCATTCCACTCGGAATGAGGTCCATTCCTTGTGTAGTAAACTTCATGAGAAGCTTCTAAGGAATAGGTGAA
>Ga0129345_1000550_pt1 | contig 13716 bp, 13 predicted proteins | sample CPBDNA_FD_94425 | JGI IMG/M metagenome (GOLD analysis project Ga0129345, IMG submission 94425) | Freshwater to marine salinity gradient microbial communities from Chesapeake Bay, USA - CPBay_Sum_20_0.8_DNA | ecosystem: Environmental > Aquatic > Marine > Coastal | place: USA: Chesapeake Bay...
CGATTACGATAAGGGCGTTTCCATGCCTCTACATCGGTAAGCATCCATACGGTGAAATGGCGCTCGAACTCTTCGGTCAGCGCTCCGTGTGTTTGATTATGTTGTTTAGTCATCTACAACATAGCATCACTCTTTACACTCTATGTTGGATTGTTGCAAGCGTTTTTGCATTTTATCATGGGCGGCGAAGCCCAAAAGAATTAAAAGGGCCAAGATAACTGTTAATACAAGCGGTTCATGTTTGTTAGTCTTCAAGCGCGACATTGCAGCCTTTCTTCGCGCGATAGGTTCGCATGAAATCACAATCGCAATATTCCTCAAAGGAAACCACTTCCTCGTCCACATCAGAATTGAAACAGTAGTCAAAGAGCCACGATTTCATTTCCTCGTCTGGCGGGAAACCATCTGCCACCAGTTCTGCGTGGAGCTTTTTGAATTGCTCGTCTTGAACGCGCCCAAGGCGACAGATAAAATCCCGAATCGGGAAAATTTTGTCCTCATGTTCCGCTTTTATCTCGCGGTTGACAGGGTGTTTGGGGTCTAGATAATTTTCGTACATTATTCTTCGTTGTTACGGCCAAACTCTAAGGCCATTTTAGCAAGATGCCAATAAGGGTGTTCGGGGCCTTCATTCACATAATACTCACAGCGGGCCTTGCCCCATCTGTGATAGCGATAAGCGTCCATTGTGGGAAACCCATCCCGTTTTGCCACATCGTCAACGAATTTGGCGCGCCGAATCATATTATAAGTCATACCATAATAATGTCGCAGATATTTGTTTTGTCAAGAAAAATGGCACGGCGAGTAGGACTTGAACCCACAAATGAACGCGTTAGAAGCACGTTGCCCTCTCCTATAGGCGAGTCGCCGCAAAAATTGGTGGGCCTTGAGGGATTCGAACCCCCGCTCCATTTGTTATGAGCAAATCGCTTTAGACCACTAAGCTAAAGGCCCAAATTGGTGGGGGCATAGGAACTTGAATCCTAAAAGGTTGATTAAAAGTCAACTATGATACCGATTTCATCATACCCCCAAAAAATCGACAGGTTAGACTTACGGGGTAATATTACATACCACACCCTGCCGATTTTAAAAAATTGGCTCTGGCGGGAAGACTCGAACTTCCAACTACGAAATTAACAGTTTCGGGTTCTACCAATTGAACTACACCAGAATAAAAATGGTCGTGGTGGTCTGACTCGAACAGACACAATCCAAGTCCCAAACTTGGGGGGCTACCATTACCCAACACCACGATAAAAAATCAATCTATACTGTTAAAGAACAAAAAAGCCCCCAAGTTTCCTTGGAGGCTTGCTAGATAGTCGTTTAAGACGTATTCCCAAAATTTACATAGCAACAAGCCCCCAAGAGTTCCTTGGTTTTCTTATATTGGGCTTATTGTTATTGATAATCATGCGTAGTATAATTACACTAAAAATTGAAAAGTCAAGAAAAATTATGAATGGTGGTCGTCGAATATTATTTCTTCGCATTCGCGAACTTTGGCGCAAAGCATATCCAACCAGTTTACAAGCTCGTTGTGAGATTTATTCTTAAATGCTTCGCGGCGTTCTGCGAGCGTAAGATGTTCGACTTCAACGGCTTGCCATTTGCCGTCGCGTTCTATTCGTATGTATGCACCAGTCATTCTTTTATTTTAGGGCAGTCAAATTTATCTTGACTAAAAATAGGTTCACCGTTGGCCTTTAATACGGGATAGTGTCTTACGCATCGGGACGCCTTTTCTTTCAGTTCTTTAGCTGTCCATGATGAATGCGGGCGGCTAAGAATCTCAAAAAGAAATTTTTGCGTTGTATATAAAGACCTATACTGTTCGTATTTAAGACTCATAAATCAAGAACTTTTTGCCTTTTTATCAAAAAACTCTTTAGTAAGCTTTACCTCCATTTGCTTAAGGTAGCTATATTCTTTTGGGGTGAGCAGGCTCAGGGCGGCCGCACACTCCAAGCACCAGTAAGTGCTGCCGTCGTTAACTTCAGCCCCGTAGTGAGAGTGAGCGTCGCCGCAATGCTCGCAAAAGGGAAGTTCTGAAAACATTGCTGAGCAATCTTGATGTTTGAGTTTCATAAAATAATTATTGATTATATCTTATCTTTGTCAAGCAGTTTTCTTGAAAATCTGCGAATTTCTGGTCGGCAGCCAATTTCTGGCGACGATGTTTGTGCATACGGCGGTCATAGCAATAGCCGCAACGGCCGTGAGGGCGGCAAGACCAATCGAAGCGCTCACTACGATAGTAAGGCTTGCGGTGTTCCTTGCCGTGAAGGACAGACTTTTCTAAGCTCATTAAGTCATAACTATAAATCTATCTTATATATCGTTGTTTTATTTGGGTATTTGTCAAGCTCAATAATTGTTGACCGTGAACCTTGTGGTTCTAAAACAAAAATACCCTTATCGCTCACAAAAAAATTAAGGGCGTGGCGGCCGCCCGCAGGAACAAACCCAAAGCCCGCCTTTTGATAGACGGAAATAGAACCAATGAATAACTCAGCTTTTATGCTTTTATTTGTAAAATCGGCAATTATGGAAATAAAATCAGCAAAATTATCGCAGTCAAACCCCTGCTCTAGATAGCTAATACCAAAAAGAAATTTGGTTTTATCCCACCAGTCGATAAATTCCATCATCCATTCGTGGTCGACTACGGCGTATTGCCCATCTTGTTTAAGAAAGTCTGGGGTGTAGGCTGCGTCATATTTTTCAACTAATACTGCTATGTGTCTAGAGGCGTCCCACGAACTGATTATAATTGGTTGTCCAGCCTCGTCTTTTGCTACTTCCAGCGTAGGTAAAATCGGAATTTCAATCGTGTCGGTCTTCGGTTGGCAGCCCCAAAATAGAAGGCCAGACAAGGACAACAATGCAAAAAGAAACTTAAAAATATTTTTTAACATTGACGAAAACCATTAATCCTCCACAGATAAGCAAGGCTATGCCCATGGGCCAGTCGGTTGATGACAAGGCGAAAAAGCCTAAAATTCCTGCTCCGAATCCCGTGCAAACTTGGATTTTTTCTTGATTAGAGAATTTATTCCATAATTCTTTCACATACTATATTACACCAAGGTGTAAAATGTTCTATGATATATAAGGCAGAGGATGTATCGGTCAAGGTAGACGGGGTAGAAATCGCGGCAACAAGTCTTTCGTTTTCAACGTCTGCGCCGCTTGCGGAAGACAGGAGACTTGGAAAATCAATTGGGGGAAAAGATTTTTCACCAAATGGGCCTCAAAAATCCAGCTTGCGGATGAATTTTTATGTTACTGGCACAGCAACGGGCGATAATCCTATTTTTGGCCTTTTGCGTGGAGAAGACGCATATAATGTTAACGTATTGTCAGGTATAACTGGGTTTGAGGAGACAGTAGGCAAAACCTTTAAAAGGAGATACGACGAAGAAGTCACAGGAAGTCTTTACGAGTATTTGGGGGAATACTATGTTTATGCGTTAAGATATGACGCCATAAGCGATAAGATTTTAGTTTGGCGGGGAAAAAATCCAACAGGACAATGGTTAAGTGGAGACGGGGTATTCGGCACGGGGGAGTATTCAACGTATGAAGCCTTTTTAACTACGAATTTTGAGGAATTCTATGGCAGCGGAGGTAATTTGTTCGAGGTGGGGACTGAGCAAACTGGTACGGGCCAAATCACTCAAGTCGGCACATTGGGAGTTTTTACTGGGTCTAATATTTCCTTGGGAAATACTTCGTTTGCCAGCGGGGCAGCATTAACCTCTCTGGGATTCTCGATTTCCCCGTTCAACCCTGTAGAGTGTCAGGCCGAGTTTGATATTTATAATCCCGTTACGGGAACTTTTTCGGCGTCTGGAGGAAATATCTCAATAACTCCCGCTTCTATCGCTCATGGAATGTTTAGCTATTATTCTGGCGTCACGGGGATTAGCGATGTTTCGTCTATTTCGTGGTCGATTCAGGCAGAAAGAATCCCTAGATATGTTGTCGGCAAAAAGAACGTTCACGAGATTAAAACGGCAAAGGCTATTAAAACCCTGAGTTTTCAAGGCTGGGGAGCTTCGACGCCAGTATTGGAGACTGCGCCCGAAACCTTTGTTGTCTCCTTGGGCTCTGAAGGCGGGTCGATTTTTACGGACATAGTGTCTGGAAGCGTTATGGATGAAAGTTTCGACATTCCTAGCGCGGGAATTATGGCAAAAAATTTCACGATTATTGAAAACCTCTTATAGGAGAGTGTAAATGCTTGCACATGGCAAAGAAAAACGCCTCGAAAGATAGCTCCTTTGAGATTCCTCAAATGGAGAAAAATATTCATATCAACCGCAAGCACAAATTAACAGCCAAACAAACGAAAATACTTAAGGCCATCTTGTCCTCGGAGGGAGGGGTAATTATAATTGATGGGCCCGCTGGCACTTCTAAGACTTATTTGGCGCTATATTCTGCTTTACAGGACATGTTAAATACTGGAAGACCAATCATGTATTTGAGGTCTGTAGTAGAAAGTTCTACGAGAAGAATCGGTCATCTTCCGGGTAATTTAGACGAAAAGTTTTTTCCGTTTACAGGGCCCTTAGACGATAAGCTGGAAGAATTTTTAGAACCAATGGATATTAAGTATCTTAAAGAAAACCTGTTAATTGAAGCTCGCCCGATAAACTACATTCGGGGCAGAGACTGGAAAAGCAAAATCGTTATAATTGATGAGGCACAAAATTTAACAAGAGAAGAGCTTTTAACCGCAATGACTCGCGCGAGTATAGATACAAAAATTATTATGTGTGGAGACCTAATGCAATCGGACATCAAGGACGGGGGGTTCGAGGAAATTTGTGAGAAGTTCGCGGATAAAGAGAGTAAGAACATGGGCATTCATCAATTTACTTTCACTAAAAACGATATTTTACGCAGTCCGTTGGTTAAATTTATTGTCTCCAAGTTCCAGCAAAAATAGAAAAAATTAATTTTGTGTAAATTATAACTTAGTTATGACTAAGTTAAAATTCTGCCCGAATTGTGGCCATAAGTTTGATTACAGGTTTGCCCCTCCGAAATTTTGTTCAAATTGCGGTTCATCTACTGCGCGTGGAGCACAAGTAGACTTTGACCATCGTACGTCGCCAAAAATTGACGAAGAAGAAGAGGTAGATAGTGTCCCGAAAATCGACAAATTGAAAGCCTCCATAGAATTCGATTCTAACGTATTAACGATGGACTACAACGATAGCGAAGGTTTCTCTTTTAAGGAAAAGAAATTTAAAAAACGAAACACTTCATTTTAATGCCGAAAGAACATTCTCAGGATTATGCGGACCATATAAACACTATTGACTCCTTGCTCGAAAGAAAAAGGCGGAAATGGCTATTAAAGGCTGCGGCATGGATGGATTATGACGATGTCAAACAAATAATCCTGATTCATATCCATAAAAAATGGCATCTTTATGACAAGGACAAGCCAATAGGTCCGTGGGCTAATCGCTTAATAGATAATCAAATTCGAAATTTACTTAGAAATAATTATAAGAACTTCGCAAGACCCTGCTTGCAGTGCCCGCATAGCGCGGGAGGTGACGAGTGTTTATTTACTAAGTCCGGAGTGCAGGACGAATCTTGCACTTTATATCAGAAATGGTCGCAAAAGAAAAAGTTTGGATACAATATAAAATTGCCAGTTTCTCTGGAAAATCATGTGCGCGAGCTAGAGCCTAATCATAAAAATTATTCGGACATTGAGGGGCAAACAATAAAAATCAATGAGCGAATGAAAGAAAGGCTGTCCGAAAGGTATTATACCGCCTATTTAATGATGTGCATTGAAAATAAAACTGACGAAGAAATTGCGGAGTTTATGGGTTATAAATCTAGCGAAAAAAATCGTAAGGCGGGATATAAGCAGATTAAGAATCTGAAGGAAACCTTCAAGAAACATGTCATGGACATATTAAACTCCGAGGATATTATATATTAATGAAATTAACCATGGAGCAAAAGAGGGCGATAGAATCCGCCTTTCAAAAACATCCTGATTTGATAAAAATCACAAGAAAGGTGTTTGGTGATGATTCATTAAAAGGTTCTAGCAAAGAGGGAAAGGCGGTAAGGGACTACTTGCTGGAAAAGGGGCTTCGGTATAAGACTACAAAGCATCGAAAAGTTGAACCAATTAATTTGTCGGAGGAGCAAAAAAGGGAGGTTGAAGAAAGGGCTGAACAAGGGGTAAGCACCTACCAAATTGCAAGGATTTTATTTCCAGATAAAGAAGTTAGGAAGCTTGGAATGGAACAGCGGGCAGTTATGGCTCACTTAAAATCAATTAACCCTGATTTGAGTTCGCCAAAAGAGGGGGCCCTGTCGAAATATTCTCCGCCTAATGCTGCAAGCAGGGTTGTGGCAAAAATAAATCTGGCGACAGGCGAAGAAATCGACCATAAAAAAATGCCTCGCCAAATCGAAGTATGTGTTCAAAAATTAGGCATACGACTCTCCAATTCGAGATTTTTAGCTATTATTAATAACTATAAGGAGGCAGCAAGAAGGGAATTGTTTGAACAGGAATTTATTCGTTTGACTTGGGACAAACCAGACTTAACGGCGGATGAAGTTAATCTTTATATGAATGTATGCAAAGAATACATACATATGGAAATTATCAGCAAACACTTAGAAAAGCTGAATAAGGAATTTGAAGATATAGAGAATCAAACCGATATGACCATGCGCCTGTCGGAACTGATTAAAACAAAAAGCGACGAATATCATAAATGTGAAAATAGAATCGCCAATCTAACTTCCACCCTTCAGGGCAAGCGGGGAGAACGAATGAAGAGGCAACAAAGAGATAATGCTTCCATCCTGTCGGTTGTTCAAATGTTTCAAGACGAAAAAGAAAGAAAGAATATGCTGCGAATCGCACAAATTCAGCGAGAAGTTATTGCCAAGGAGGCGGACAGATTAGAAAATATGGATATGTATATGGCAAGAATTTTAGGAGTGGAAAAAGATGACCTTATTTAAGTGCAAAGAATGCGGGCAGGAATTCGAGACAGAAAAAAGTCTTCACGGACATTTTAGAAAACATAAAATGACCGTTGCTGATTATTATCTTAAATACTTCCCTCGTTTTGACCTATATACTCATTCGCCAATAAAGTTTAAAACACCAAGCCAATACCTGAATTCCGACTTTAATAGCTCTTCTAATTTCAGGAAATGGTCTGAGAGGGAGAACCCAGAAGTCGTTAAGGACTATCTGTTAAAAAAGACTAAAAACAAAATAGAAGAGAAGGGATTGCCCGCCGTCATGGGGCAGGTTCAACTAGATTCTTATGGATGGCCAAACGTGAGAGACATAAAAAAGCTTTTTGGTTCATACGGGGCTTTTTGTGAAAAAATAGGTTATCCTCCTCAATTTGGTTTCCCTATGACAAAAAAATTCTATGAAGACCATACCGATAAGCTTGTATGGGTTGATACTAGGGAACAAAAACCCTTGAATTTCATTAACCCAGTTAAACTTGTAAAGCTTGATTGCGGAGACTATACCATGGGCGGAGATGATTTTCAAAATACCTTTGTTGATAGAAAGTCGGCGAAAGATTTTATCGGGACGTTTGGCGCGGGTCTTGAAAGGTTTAAAAGAGAAATGGAGCGTTGCGCATCCATAGGGGCTTATTTGTTTATTGTGGTAGATTCAACAATGGCCGGAGTGGCTAGGAGTCTTGCTTTTTCTCCTTCCAGAACAAATATACAACATATATTGCATAATATGCGAGAGGTTTTAAATGAATTCCACGGGGATTGTCAATTTGTCTTTAGCGGAGGAAGAGAAAATAGTGCCCTCCTTATTCCGAAAATACTGGCGTGCGGCAAAGACCTGTGGAAAGTAGATGTTCAATATTTTATTGAAGAGGACGATGAATGGCTTGGGACGTAGGATTACAACAACAAAGAAAAACCAATAAAGATTTAAACGAAAAATTATTGGAAATAGAAGGCTTCCTAGAAGAGAAGGAGGCCAAACTATTGCTATATGAGTTTTTGAGGGAAAACGTAACATTTACAACTCAAATGTTAATGGGTGTTGAACTCTTCCCGTTTCAACATTTAAGCATTAAGGGAATGTTCGTCGCCGATTATTTCTTGGGGATTTGGGCTCGCGGGTTATCAAAGTCGTTTTCTACGGGTATTTTTGCGGGGCTATATGCTATTATGGAACAGGGCGTTAGCATAGGGATAATCAGCAAATCATTTCGACAGGCTAAAATGATTTTTTCTAAAATTGAAGATATTGCTAATGACCCGAAGGCTGTGTTTTTTTCCCAAGCAATTACCAATGTCAGAAAAAGCAATGACGAATGGACTATGAATATCGGGAAAAGCACAATTCGAGCTTTGCCTCTAGGGGATGGGGAAAAGCTTCGAGGGTTTCGTTTCCATGTCATGATTATAGATGAGCTTTTGTTGATGCCGGAAAAAATCATCAATGAAGTTATTACGCCGTTTTTGGGCGTTGTCCAGAATCCAACCGAACGGAAAAAGGTGAGAGAGGCTGAGGAAGCTCTTGTTAGAATGGGCAAAATGAAGCCAGAAGACAAAACTGTTTTTCCGAACAATAAGCTAATTGGATTATCGTCTGCGTCATATAAGTTCGAATATTTATATAAGCTATATTGTGATTATGAAAGATTAATTTTGAATCCCGAATCAAGCACGTCCCTTTTTGATTCTGATGGTGAAGTAGAGCAAAAAAGGCAGGCCTATAGAATTATCACTCATTTCGCTTATGATGTGGCGCCGAGAGACCTGTATGATGAAAATCTTTTAGACCACGCTAAGGCCACGATGTCTATTTCTCAATTTGAGAGAGAGTTTGGGGCAAAGTTTACGGATGATTCAAGCGGATATTTTAAAATCAGCAAAATGGTAGAATGTTCTATTCCCGATGGAGAGGGGCAAAGCGTGGAAATCAGGGGGAGTTCGGAGAGCGAATATATTTTAGCAATCGACCCTTCGTGGTCAGAAAGTGACAGCTCCGACGATTTTGCTATGCAAATACTAAAGCTAAACCCAGAGAGGGAAGGGGCTACCTTAGTTCATAGCTATGCGATGAGTGGAACAAATTTAAAAAAGCATATTGCTTATGTGTTATATGCATTGGATAATTTCAATATTGTTTCGATTGTAATGGACTATAATGGGGGCCAACAATTTCTGAGTTCCTTGAACGAAAGTGCGGAATTTGAAGAAAGAAAGTTAAAAATTAAAACAATTGAGGCGGATTTTGATAATCCTATGGAGTATAACAAGGGCCTTAGGGAGGCTCGGCGACAATACAACCTTAAGGACATGCGAATATGTGTTTTGCGCAAACCTAGCTCAAATTGGATTAGAAATGCAAACGAATCATTACAGGCCGCTTTTGACCATCATAAAGTTTTATTTGCGGGCATGGCTTTGAATAGCAAAAGTGGCCCGAAGCAGTATTCTGAGCAAGTGTCTAAAGAGATAGATATTAGTAAAATTGCGTTTTGTAGCCAAGAATATGAGATTAAGGGTCAATCCAACAAGGCTAGAATGATTGATTTTTTGGAAATTCAAAAAGAAAATATTGAATTAACAAAATCGCAGTGTGCGCTTATTGAAGTTACTACGTCCCCGCAGGGGACGCAAAGTTTTGATTTGCCTAGAGAGCTTAAGAAGCAATCTGGGAGAAACAAAACACGGAAGGATTCATATTCTGCCTTAATTTTAGGAAATTGGATGATGGGAATATATTATGACATGATGAAGGTTAAGGTTGAAGCGCCGAGATTTCGACCCTTGCTTATAAAGTAACTTTAAAGTTAAAAAAAGTGACTTTCTGTGTATAATAAAATATGGCCAAACGCACATATATTAAACGCGACGCAGCTTATTGGGCGCAAAAAAGCAACAAGCACGAGACAAAAGCTTCCGCAGAGATTAAGGAATCGACCCCTTATGTCAAGCCTGCGCTTGCTCGCGACAACTTAATTTCAGAGGCTCGTTCTTCTTCTGGAGGAGGAAGAACCACAAGGCGCCGTAATCAGTCTTCAAAAACATTGCTGAGCGATAGATATAGCAATATTTCAGGCGGTTTAATGCCGTGGCAATCTTCTGATGATGGTATAACCGTAAAAGAAGCAATTGAATTATGTCAGAAAGCATATGCGAATATAGCTTTATTCAGAAATGTCATTGATATGATGGCGGAGTTTTCTAATAATGAAATTTATTTTGAGGACGGTACTAAGGAATCTCGAAAATTTTTCTCTGCGTGGCTTAAAAGAATTAACATATGGAATTTGACCGACCAGTATTTCAGGGAATATTTTCGCGGCGGGAACGTATTCATGTGGAGAGTCGACGGCAAGTTTGATAAGGAAGACTTTCTGGAGATGGTAAGAAAAAGAGGGGCGAAAGAAAATGAAATCCCCCTCAAATATGTTATTCTAAATCCAAAAGAAATCGCCGCAAGACACGTTTCTTCTTACGACGAGAATTCGTACGAAAAAGTTTTGTCTCAATACGACATAAAAAGACTGGCGGATTCCAAAGACCCAGCGGACGTTAAAATGTTTAAGGCTCTACCGCCTGAAACCCAAAACAAAATTAAAAGAAACCAGTATCAGGGGGATGGCATTTATGTAAAGCTCGACCCGAATAAGCTTTATTTCAGCTTTTATAAGAAGCAGGATTATGAAGCTTTTGCCATTCCGTTTGGTTTTCCGGTTCTTGCAGACCTTAACATGAAGCAAGAATTTAAGAATATGGACGCAGCGATAATGAGGACGGTTCAGGACGTTATCCTCCTTATCACGAATGGCGCGAAGCCTGATGATGGCGGAACGAACCCTCAAACTATCGCCGACCTTCAGTCTTTGTTCGCGAATGAAACAACAGGTAGAATTTTAGTTGCAGACTATACTACTAAGGCGGAATTTATTATTCCAGACCTTAAGAGGGTGTTGGGCAAGGAAAAATACGAGGTTTTAAATCAAGACATTAAAGATGGTTTACAAAATATTATGCTGGCGGATGATGCCCATGCAACAGCAGACATTAAGGTAAAGATTTTCTTGGATAGATTAAGGGAGGCTCGCCAGCAATTCCTTAATGACTTTTTGCAAAAAGAGATTAACCGAGTATCTGGAAAGCTTAATTTTCGCAAGGCTCCCGTTGCCAAATTCAAGGAAATCGACATGAAAGACGACCTGCAATTAATGCGGGTGGCCACGAGGTTGATGGAATTGTCAATTTTGACGCCAGAGCAAGGAATTGACTTCCTGAAAAGGGGAGAATTACCTACCGCAGATACGCTGGATGAAGCACAACAGGAATACATCAAAAAACGCAAAAAGGGTTATTATAATCCAATGGTTGGAGGCGTTCCAACTGTTTCCCCTCCCGTCGATAAAAATGCTCAACCGAAAAACTCTTCTCCCCAAAATCAAAAAGGGCGCCCGATGGGCGCGCAAGAAGAGCCGTCATCGAAGACAACGGTTCAAAAAATGGCCGCAAGCTGGCAAAAGATAAATGAGTTTTATAACAAGGCAGAAAGGTTAATGAAAAAGCAGGTCGGCGCAAAAAGCTACGGCACGGAACAGAAAGAGGCTTTATATGAAGCCTGTCAAAGGATTATGGCCTCAAAGAACAGCGAGGATTGGTATAATACTTTTAAAAACTGTTTAAAAGACCCTAAGCAATTAGGAATACTTAGTGTAAAAGAAGAGATTCTCTCTTTAAAAAACCAGCATGAGCTCCCGTCGATTTCTTCTGCAACAATTCTTTATTACAGCTTAGACAATGAAATTTAAACATACTACCACATTCAGCGCCGAAATCTTCGCCGCCAAGGACATCCCGAAGTTTACAGAACAAAAAGACGAATCTCTTGCTTCTTTGCAAGATTTGGCCCCGTCTTACTGGGAATCTAAAAACGTAGATTTATTAGCTGTCGCTTTTGATGCCGCCGTTATTAATCAGTTCAACGCTAATGATGATGGCATCGCTGCTAATGTAGCTGTGCAGGTAATGGATAAATTCAGCCATAAGCCAATTAATATTGAGCATGACAGGTCGCGCATTATTGGACATATCACAGATGCAGCATGTACAGACCGTAGTACACACGACTTTATTTGGGAAGAAGACGCCAGAATTAAGAAAGAACCTTACAACTTGTCGTTGGGCGGCTTTATTTATAAGATGGTAGATGGCGATTTTTATGAAGAATTAGAGGATTCCATGAATCCTCAATCTTCTAATTACCATTCTATTTCTGCAAGTTGGGAAGTTGGATTTAACAGTTTTGCTATAGCTTTGGGCAGTCAAGAGATTCAACATGCAGAAATCATTACGAATCCAATTGAGGTTGCAAGGTATGCCGAATACTTGCGCGCGTTTGGTGGAGATGGTTATACCGAAGATGGTCGGCGTGTTTATCGCTTGATTACGGGCGACGTTTATCCGTTAGGAATTGGCTTTGTTAAGAATCCTGCAGCTGACGTAAAAGGAATCCACTATTACAAGGATACCGCCAAATGCGACGAAACGGAGAAAATCGCAGCCTCTAATACAAAAAACAAGGGTTTTATTGCGAATAAAGAGTCTAATATTTCACAATCAGAAAAAAGTAATGTAAAAAGTCTTGATTCAAAACTATCTATGGAAGAATTACTTAAACAACTCAAAGAGGCTCTCGCTAGTCAAGACAAAGTAACTGAAGAAGTTGCCGCGAATATTGCTAAGCAGTTCGCAGAAAAGATTAAAGAGGCCGACGTAGAATATCGCCAAAAGCTTGTTGAAAAAGACGAGGCTATTGCGAAAGAGAAGGAAGAACGCGAAGCGCTCAAGAGTCAAGTTGAAGAAATCAGCGACAAACTCGAAGCCGCCGAACAAACTATCCAAGAATTTAAAGATAAGGAAGCACAAGAGGCTTTGGCCACAGCGAGAGACCAGCGTTTAGAGCAAATCGACTCTCTTTATGATTTGGACGATGAAGACCGCAAGGTTATTATCGCCGAACTTAATAATTTTGATGTGACTTCTGACGAAGAATTCGAAGCATATTCAAACAAACTGTCCGTTCTTCTTCGACACAAAAACAAAGAAGCTTTGGCTGCAAAAGCCAAGGAGGAAGAAGAAAAGAAAGAAATGCAAAATGCTAAGGCGTCTAAAGAAGAAAAAGAAGAAGGCAAGGCGCCTAAAGAATCCAAAGAGGACGAGTCCCTAAATCGGGCAAAAGCTAACGAAGATGATACTCCTCCTAATAACAACGGTGAGGAAGAGTCTCTCGTTAAGAAGTTCTCGAAAGCTATCTCGAAAGAGAACGTCAAAATCCAATTTTAACCTAAACTATTATGTTAAGACTACTACCATTCAGACAATACCACGACATTGACGTGGTTAACATGTTCGCCCTTGAGGACGGAAGTGTTAATGAAAATGTAACGGGAGTTGGCAGCGGCGACAATGGGGTGTTTGTTAAGGTCACTACAGGTGACTTCAATGCTGACCCTGTTGCGTATGGTGCAGACTCCTACTTGGGAAAAACCGATTATCCCCATGTCGGTTATAACAAGTATCCGAAGGTTGCCAAGAAGGTTGCTCCCGCTGCAAGTGGTGAAGCTGCTTTGGTTCTTGGTATCACCTTATCACAGACTGCAAAGTACGACGAAAATGGAG
>Ga0129345_1000552_pt1 | contig 13692 bp, 10 predicted proteins | sample CPBDNA_FD_94425 | JGI IMG/M metagenome (GOLD analysis project Ga0129345, IMG submission 94425) | Freshwater to marine salinity gradient microbial communities from Chesapeake Bay, USA - CPBay_Sum_20_0.8_DNA | ecosystem: Environmental > Aquatic > Marine > Coastal | place: USA: Chesapeake Bay...
AGGATGGGGCAGCAGTTCAGATCGACTTTTTCGATCAAAGAACCAATCAGCAAGTTTACATTACGCCATTAACGGATATGGCAAAAGAAACGGTGGATCCTTCCCATACGGAACCGGACGAAATGCCACGTGAATCGCCAAGTGAAAAGCCGGACGAATCACCAATTGAAACCCCGGACGAATCACCAAATGAAACCCCACGCGAAACCCCGGACGAGAGCGGTAGTGGCGGGCAAAATGACCCAAAGGATGATATCGAATCCAATCCAGAGCCATTTTAACAATTTGCCAACAGATCCATCCCCCAAATATCCTAGGCCTGAATAGCCCGATCCTCTCATTCTTTTCTCTCCTCTCGCTCACGGATTCGCTTAATCCGCTCCTGCTCACTGATAAACTCTCTCCACACCCGGCTTTTCTCCTGATGCTCACGGAACGTCCTGCTAAAGGCATGGCTTCCATCCGGCGTGGCAACCATGTACAGATAATCGTGATCCTCCGGCTCCAGAACAGCACGAATCGATTCCAGATCTGGGTTTGTAATTCCACTGGGCGGTAGTCCATAAATCAAATATGTGTTGTACGGATGATCAACCTGATAATCCCGGAAGAGCAGTCTGCGCTTCTCGCCGAGCGCATAAATCACGGTTGGATCTGCCTGCAATCGCATTCGTTTTTCCAACCGGTTCAAATACAACCCGCTAATGGTTCGCTTCTCCTCCCGTTTTCGTGCCTCCCACTCCACAATGGATGCCAACGTAGTAACCTCCTCCAAAGAGAGTTCAGAGGCTGCCAGCTGCAATTTCAATCCGTTCACAACCTGCTCATCGAACTCAGAGAGCACTCTTCGAACTACCGATTCCGGCGACGATGTCCAATACACTTTATAGGTATTGGGAAGCATTCGTGTAAACAATTGCATTCCTGTAAGCCCTGTTTCCCGGCTCAGCACAGAATCATCCTCGAACTGTTGACGCACCGAGGCAGAATCGGTCCGAAGGTCGGCGGCAACAGAGGCAGCAAAACGTTCCGGGGTGATTCCGGGAAGAATGGTAACTTCGCCCGGATCCTGAAGCCCGCGTGCCACCTTCGATAAAAATGTATCCGCATCCGACACTCTAGGAATTTCATAGCGCCCAGGTGGAAATCGACGCCATCCTAGCATTTTCCCCGTCCAGAGAAACTGATCAACGTTAACGTCCACATTCAGTGAGTCCAGCTCCGCCACAAGTTGCTCTAATGTGATGTTGTCCTCCAAAAACAGCACCGCACCGGATCCATTCACAATGCGCTCGGGATCGTTCAAGCGACTGTTGCGCGAGACGGAAATAAACGCCACCACGATCAGAAGAAGAGCAATCCCTCGAAGCCAGTCCCGCATATCGTTATGTTTCTTCATCACACAAACGGTTTTCCATCAAACCGAAAAGATAAACGGAATCATCGACAGAAAAAAACGTTCGGCACACGCGCGACAATTAAAACGTCGGGTTGAAACGAATCATCAGCGATGGCCCATCATTCTCCCCCGTGAGTGGCCACCCAAGTTCGAACCTAAATGAACTGCTTCCCAGGCCAAATCCGGCACTGTGCTGCAGATCCGCCGTCCGGAAGCTGGAAAAACCGGTGAACGGCCCGGCATCCTCGAACAAATCATCCGTGAACTGTGTCCAACCGGAATCGAGAAAAACCAACAAGTAGGCATCTCCTTCACGAATCCAATCATTTGTACGCGAAGGCACCCCGAACTTCACCTCCAGATTACTCATTAGCATTTGATTCCCCGAAAACTCCTTAAACCCGAACCCACGGAGTGTCCCAACTCCTCCAAGATGAAACTGCCGGTACCATGGTGTATCCCCTGTGAGGGTTCCCGCCATTCCACGCCAACTCACCATCGTCCCCGGCCCGCTTCGGTAAAAAACCATCGTCTGCGCCTCGTATCGAGTAAAGCGTGCACCATCCTCCGTTTCTCCCGTGTCGCCGCTCTCGATCATTACCGTAGCCCCTGCCGAAAGTGCCTCTGTTAGCAAACGAAGTTCCGGGTTCCATCGAAACCCTACCCCAAATGTAACCTGATCGATTTCAGAAACGGAGATCTGCTCCGCCCCAGCACCGTCTCCAGCTCCCGCACCGTTCCCAGCTCCCGCTCCGTCTCCATCCACATCAAAAATCGGAGGATTCAACCTCATTGTCGACGACTTGCCAAACACCGAAAACCTCGTATTCCGCTCTGCCGAAAAGACCGTTTCCGACAAATAGGACCCCGACAGCTCCAGCATCGAATGAACCTTCTGCACGGCATAGAACCCAAATCCCTCCTGCCGGTAATAATCATGAAAGTCATACCCGGCAAAAAACGCCGTCAGGCTATTCTCTGTAAGGCCACTTCTCCAGGCATCCTGTGTTCCAAGCGCCTTGTAAAACTCTGCCCCGATCAGCAAGCGCTTACCCTCACCAAATAAACGCTCTGCACCAATGCTGTACTCCCACTCACGCGATGCCGTCCCATAGCCGATCATCCCGTGCACCTGTACATTCGGAATCGAAAATAGATTACTCCGGGGGTTCCAGTCCATCCGATCTCGTCCAATTCCCAAAAAAAGACCGTTCACCCGATTATAATGCAACGACTGCAAATTCGGAAACAGTGAATACACCGGTGGAACATCATAGGGTGACGACTGAAAACCACCACCAAAATCAACCCCCTCCCGAATCAGGTGCCGGATCATCTTCTTCACTTCCTGCGGTTCATACGCACGAAAGTCACTCTCCAAAATGTCCTCTAGCGTTGGCGTGTAATATATCTCCTGTCGAACCGTCGAATCCGGCATTGTTGTCTCGGGTTTACTCTCCTGTGGTGTTTCCTGCGGTATCTCCTGCGTTTTTGCGAGCGCGTGCCCGGATTCCGCCAACATGATTCCGCACAAAAGTATGGCCATTAAAGGAGTAAAAAAGCCCATTTCATATCGTGAATTCAGGAAACTCTTCATAAATAATCGTGTTTTATGTTTTTATTTCGGGTTGATGCGAAACCATCCTCGCAACAGTACCTTCTAATGGCTTCACAGGTTTGGTAGCGTCGGTACGCTTGGCACATTAGGCAAACTTGGCACCATCTGTACATTTGGGACATTTGGCAGACGTAGGTCACACGGTTCACATGGCGCTATCGTTTCACTGAAATATGTCGCTGAGAACGGTAACCTGCACACAAGTGTTAAACTGACATAGAAAATTACGGCTCTCATCGCAGCAGAATGAATCAAAGAATAGCAATTTTCAGGAATATCAAAAAAATCAGGGTGCTCATGAATATGAGGGAACTCATAGATTTGAAGGGACTCATGAAGATCAGGGAGCTCATGAATTGCTTCGTGCCGTCGTGGCATCATCGTATTTTTTTGATGCTTTTCCTGACCGTAGGAACGGGTCCGACCATTCTCTGGGATGTTTCAGCACAGCCCTCCTGTTTCGCAGATTCTCCACATTCTACAGAATCTCCACATTTTACAGATTCTACTCAGTTTACAGATTCTACTCAGTTTACAGATTCTGTACATTCTGTACCCTCTTCAATTACTGCAAATTCGGGTCACGTTGCGAGTTCCATCAACCCGAAACAAAAACTTATCGATGTGGGAAAGTGGCACCTACACACTTTGCATGTCTATTCAGGCAGTATACTGTCGCATGCAGAACTCGCCGATACTACGGCTGATGCCGGCATAGGTGAATTGGAGAGAGTGGAGCCATTGGAAAACGTAGAGCTGTTGGAAGAACTTTTGGTTACAGCAACCTACCTGCCTGGTGTGATGAGTCGTTCTCCCTTGGCGGTTCAGTTGGTTCGGCGGGATGCTGCAGATTTGCGTTGGAGGCCGGCTGCGACACTGGATGAGATTACGGCACAATTGCCGGGAGTCCAGGTGAGTAATCGTGAGAATTATGCTCTTGGAGAGCGGATTACGATTCGTGGTCTTGGTTGGCGGTCGCCATTTGGAGTTCGAGGAATTCGGATTCTTTTGGATGAGATTCCACTAACGGTCGCAGATGGACAAACGATAGTAACGATGGCAGATCCGGCAATGGTGAAGCGATTGGAGGTGATTCAAGGGCCTTCTTCTACGTTTTATGGCAATGCGGCTGGCGGAGTAATCGCTCTTTATACGTCCCCCTCCCGCGATGATTCCTTTCTGACGGCTAGGGTGTTAACATCATCCTACGCAGAGCAAAAAATGGAGACCTCCTGGGGGCTGCAACTTCCGAAGCAGTGGCAAATGGATGGTTTTGTGACGCGATTGAAGACCGATGGCTACCGGGAGCACAGTGCAGCAACGATTGTTCGTGCCCATTTGGGAGCAACCTGGAGACCCCGCTCCAAGGAAACCTTGGCGTTTCATGTACATCATACTTCGATGCCATTTGCAGAACATCCCGGTGCGCTAACAGAGCAGATGCTGGAGGAGAACCCGTCTCAGGCCCGCGCCAACTTTCTTTCGGCTGGGGCCGGTAAGGAGTTCCATCAAACCATGACGGGTATAAATTATGAGACACCGATGACAGGCGGGACACTCAAAACGAGTCTTCATGCGGTTGTGCGTGATCTTGAAAATCCGCTCCCGTTTGGCACGATATTGCTGAATCGATATGCGGGCGGAGGGCGCGTGGGATGGACATTTTCCGGACTTCCGTTTGATCTGCAGACCGGAGCAGAATTATTATTGCAGCGTGACGACAGGCAAAACCGCTCCCCGGCTCGAATACCACCCGTGACTGTGACGCTGGACCAGGCCGAGCAAGTGTTAAATCAGGCTCTGTTTGTTCACATGCGGATTCCATTAATTCAGAACTCTGGGTCATTGGGACGTTCAGGGTTATCGGGGAAATCGGGTTTATTGGGAAATCTGGGGTTGGAGGCCGATCTGGACGCAGGACTCAGAGCAGATCGTGTACTTTACAGGGCAGATCCTGCAGATCTCGCAAGCGCTCTATTTGATGAAGACCGGCGTGATTTTTTCTCTTTGAACCCATCGGTTGGAGTGATCGTACGGCTTGGACGCCATCAGGTTTTTACCCATCTGAGCTCCTCCTTTGAAACACCAACAACAACAGAACTGGTAAATCAACCGGATGGTTCTGGCGGATTTAACCGGGAGGTGGGGCCTGAAAAGACCCTGGGATTGGAAGCCGGCCTACGACTGCGTTCCGGGGATCGGATTACACCGGATTTTTTATCATCGTGGTCGGTGTCACTCACACTGTATAGAATGCGGGTATCAAACCTTCTTGTGCCGTTTGAACTGGACGAGGGCGGACGTGAATATTTTCGGAATCAGGGAGCATCGAATCATACCGGACTCGAACTATTTGCATCGTTGGGGCTTTTTACCTCCACCGATTTGCGTTTCTCGCTCCACCTATCAGAAGCCTCTTTTGCCGGTGGCGATCTCGAAGGTGCGATTCTCCCGGGGGTTCCCAGGATGGAGTCCTCCCTTCAGGTTCGTCACGAGAACAAAGCGGGAAGCTGGATGATGGAGGGGCTATATCGGGACAGAGTCCCTGCAGATAGTGAGAATAAGCATTGGGCGGACCATATGTTCCGTCTTCAGGCTGCATGGACATCCCCGGAAATTCTTTTTGCAAACCGTTCACTGTTTCTCTTTTTCTCTATAAATAATCTTCTCAACAGCACCTATGTTAGTTCCGTGAACATCGATGCCTTCGGTGGTTATTTTTATGAACCAGGTCGTCCGCGAACCTTCTCGGGTGGAATTTCTCTGGATCTGTTCTAATCACCGGAAAGCGCTAAAAAAATGTCTGCCGTTTTTGATAAATATTTTTTGATTTAATGCATTTTTGAAACTACTTTTGTTTTGGTTAGTTCGATAGTGTGTTAAGAAGTGTGAATGATACTGTTGTTCTACCCTAATTATCCAAGTTTAATCTAGTCGGGTTTTGAAAAATGGACGACGTTCGCGAAGAAGGAACCGTTAAGTGGTTCCACAATGGTAAAGGTTACGGTTTTATCACCAGAGAAAGTGGCGAGGATGTATTCGTGCACTACTCTGAGATTCAATCAGACGGGTTTCGTAAGTTAATCGAAGGTCAGAAGGTTGAGTTTACGGTTGCTGAAGGTGACAAGGGACTTCAGGCAAAAGATGTAATCGAGATCGATTAACGCTTTTCGGGTAGCTCTTAGAGTGCTTTCTTATTGTCGGCATGCAAATTATGATTTGCTATGTCTGTGGTGGGGTGTGTGATAAACTTCTGATAGACAATGACAATCTTCAAAAAAATCTCTGTTCCCGCTGTGATTTTAACGTTGCTGGTCATCGGTATGTATTTGTTTCTCGATACTAGGCAATCTACCTCATCACCCCGTGAACAGGATGATACTATAAGTACCCTGCTTCCCGTCTTCATCGACACAGTAACGTATCAATCAGCTATGAGTGACACAAACCGATCTGGAAAAGTAACGTTGACCGAAGAGCAGTGGAAAGAGCGACTGGATTCTGATGAGTACCGAATTTTACGGGAAAAAGGCACGGAACTTCCTTTCATTAACGAATACAATAATTTCTATGAAGAGGGTGTGTACCTTTGCCGTGCATGCGGGAATCCTCTATTTCATTCCGATACAAAATACAATAGCCGGTCGGGGTGGCCAAGTTTTTGGGAGCCAATTGATGAAGAGGCGGTTGGAGAGAAGCCAGACAACAGTTTCTTCATGGAGCGCACTGAAACCGTTTGTAGCCGCTGTGGCTCACACATCGGACATGTATTTGATGATGGTCCTAAGCCAACAGGACTTCGCTACTGCATGAACTCGAAAGCCCTGAAATTTGTACCGAAAGATTCCAAGGAGTGATTACCCAAGTTCCTCCGTTTTATGTACATCCGGTTTTTTTCGTCTGCCTTGATTGATCATCTCCCCCAAAAATCCTATAGAGAATAGCTGAACACCGACAACCATCAGCAGAATTCCAAGAAAAATAATAGGTCGGTTGGAGACAGGAAGTTGAAAGACGATCTTCAATATGGCGATATAAAGATTGATAAGCCCTCCTGCGACAAAAGACACAACGCCAAGACTTCCAAAAAAATGCATCGGGCGTTGCATATAGCGATGTACAAACATCAGCGTTACCAGATCCAGGAACCCCTTCATAAATCTGGATAACCCGAATTTCGTTTTGCCATACTTTCTGGGATGATGCATGACGGCCAGCTCACTGATCGCGTGATACCCTTGCCACTTAGCTAGTAGTGGTATGTAACGGTGCAGTTCCCCGAACAGCTCAATACTCTGCACAACCTCCCTCCTGTACGCTTTCAGTCCGCAATTGAAATCGTGAAGTTGGATCCCAGATGCCATTCGGGTAACCGCATTAAAAAACCGTGAAGGAATGGTTTTGGAGATAGGATCATGCCTTACCTTTTTCCATCCACTAACAAGATCAGCACCATGCCGAATCATCTCCACCATTTTGGGGATTTCCCTAGGGTCATCTTGCAGATCGGCATCCATTGTGATGATAATATCACCGGTAACTTTTTCAAACCCTGCCTGAAGAGCCGTACTTTTTCCGTAATTCTTTCGAAACCGGATGCCCTTAATGTTGTCCCTTGTTTCACAAAGCGATTGGATGACGTCCCATGAACCATCTGTCGATCCGTCATCTACAAAGCAGATTTCAAACGATGGCAATTTAGACGTGGCCTTCGGGTTCGCCGTCGGGAAATCCCCATCCTCCGTTTTGGAGTCCCCATCCTCTGAAGACCGATGCGTATCACCCAAAGCACGTTCAATTTGCTCGGTCAACTCCTTTAACGATTCCTCCTCATTTAACAGTGGAATCACCACGGAGATAGTGACGGGACTCTTGCGTTCTTCTGATAATTTCTCAATATTCATGGTACGGGTTGCATCGGGATCTAAACTCAGAAAATAACAGTTTTCGGTATGATGAAGAAATTGTATTACTCGATTGGGGAAGTTAGTGACCTTACCGGTGTTGAAGCGCATGTATTACGCTACTGGGAGACCATTTTCGACAATCTTTCTCCGAAAAAAAACCGATCCGGCAATCGAAACTACAGTGATGAGGATCTCACGCTGATTTTCCGCCTGAAAGAGTTGATCCATGAGAAAAAGTACAGCACAGCCGGTGCCAAAAAATTCCTTGAAGAGGAGAATTCCCATCAACCGGCAAATTCATCGGGACTAAGCGCAGAAGTTCGACGAGATCTGGAGGAGTTACGTTCCTTTCTGAGCACCCTATCCGAGAAAATTTGAAAGAACAATCCGGTCCAACAGTAGATACGCCCAGATCAGAGGCAGATACACGAACGAAAAGAACATCACCTTTCGGGCAGACGCTCGGTCTCGCTCCATAAGGAATCGGATAGTATACCAGAGGAAAAAGAGTGTGGTGAGCAGCGACAGGCTTAAAAATAGCCAGGACCCCATCCCAGACGTGTAGATCAAACCGTTTGCCGGCAGCAGGATCATCGTGGGTATCATCATCCAGAACGATGTTTTCAATCCCTTTGGATCCCTTCGGGGTAGCATTTGAAAACCGGCATGCTCGTAATCGTCTTTACAGATCCAGCCAATCGACATCACATGGGGAATCTGCCAAAGAAAAATCACCCCAAAAAGAATCCACATTCCTGGATCGGATAGTGTCCCGGTTGCAGCAGCCCACCCCCCCACAACCGGCAGTGCTCCTGGAATGGCTCCAATGTAAACATTCAGCGCCGTGATTCGTTTGAGAGGCGTGTATACCAAAAGGTAGATCATTGTAGTGGCAAAAGAAACCGCACTCGCGACCGGGTTCACAAAAATGGTAAGATAGATCAACCCCAATGAGATCAACGAGAGAGAGAAAACTGCACCATGGGACGCGGAAATTTTCGAGGATGGTAGCGGTCGCAGCCGCGTGCGTTGCATTAGATTGTCGAGCCTTCGCTCCAGGAACATATTGTGGGCCGATGTCCCCGATGCGGTAAGCCACGTTCCAACCAAGGCATGAATCAATACAATCAGGTCCGGTTTCCCCGGGGTCGCCATGATAAACCCAATCGCCATACTGGCCAGCACACTAAAAGTGATTCCGGGTTTAGTGAGTTCAATATAATCAGAGAACGTATCGCGGATCCCTTTGGATTGAACGGAGTAGCTATCGGCGTTTTTCATCCAGAACAAAAGACATGGTAAATGTTCAAAATACCTTCAAAATTACGCTTTTTTTGCGTGATATGTTACCTCAAAATAGTGTTATTTGGCACATAGGTTTGCTATCTTATCATCGTTGAAACGCCAGATGCATGTGATATAACATACCCTATGAACAAATTAAATGCATACCAGCGAGTTGCTCTACTCACCGTGCTGGCAACCTTGTTTCTAATCCTTGTCGGCGGACTGGTTCGCGCTGCAGGAGCCGGGCTGGGCTGTCCCGACTGGCCCAAATGCTTTGGCGTCTGGATTCCTCCAACCAACGTTGCCGATTTACCAGCCGGTTTTGATCCCACTCTTTTCAACCCGGTTCACACCTGGCTCGAGTATATCAATCGCCTCATCGGTGTTCTTATTGGATTCCTGATTTTGCTTACGTTTGCTCTCTCCTTCCGCTACCGTAAAACCGATCCCATCATCACAATCAGCTCCGCAGCCGCTTTTGTGTTTGTCCTTTTTCAGGGATGGCTTGGCGGGCAGGTCGTTCGCTCCGGACTGGAAGCAGGCATGATCACAATCCACATGGTGATGGCGATGGTCATTGTGAATGTCCTTCTCTATGCAACCTACCGTGCCAACCGGGAGCGCTGGTTCTATCCTCTCGATGCGAAAAATCGTTCCTTCTTCAAAAAAATCGGTATCACCCTCTTAGCTTTCACTATGGTGCAGCTGATTCTTGGGACGCAAGTTCGCGAAATGGTTGATGTTGTGAAAAATACGCTGGATTTGCCAAGGGAGATGTGGCTTGATACGGAAAATCTGTTATACCGAATTCATCGCAGCTTCTCCTGGATTGTTCTCATCCTGGCCGTTGTACTCTTCTTCAAGATCAAAAAAGAACACGTACAAGGAATCTTTCGCAGATTGGGGATCACCATTGTGATGCTTATTATCCTGCAGATGTTCCTGGGACTAGGCATGGAGCGCTTAGGTATGCCGGGAGTGTTTCAGCTCCTTCACCTGGTAAGCGTTGCTGTACTCATATGCGCAGAATTTTTATTCGTGTTGATATCAAACCCATCCAGCCAGACGAGTCTTCGTGCACGCACCCGAGCATAATTTCCGTACTCTTCTACAACGTCCCGCGCAACTCCTGTTCTCGCTCAATCGCCTCAAATAGCGCTTTAAAATTCCCCTTGCCAAATGAGATGGCCCCTTTTCGTTGAATAATTTCGAAAAACATGGTTGGTCTCGGTTGCAATGGTTTCGAAAAGATCTGAAGCAGATACCCCTCATCATCCCGGTCTACAAGAATTCCGAGTTTTCGAAGCACCGCTACCTCCTCATCAATCTCGCCAACCCGATCCAGTAGTTCATCATAATACGTATCGGGAACCGTAAGAAACTGAATGCCCCGCGCGGTAAGCTCTTCAATTGTATGGATGATATCATTGGTCGCCACAGCCACATGCTGAACCCCCGGCCCCTCATAAAAGTCCAGGTATTCATCGATTTGAGAGCGCTTCAAACCCTCTGCAGGCTCATTGATCGGGAATTTAATCCGGCCGTTTCCGTTACTCATCACCTTACTCATTAAAGCGGTATACTTCGTGGAAATGTCCTTGTCATCGAACGAGATGATCTGCTTGAATCCCATCACCTCATCGTAAAACGTAACCCACTCATTCATCTTCCCGAGTTCCACATTGCCGACCATGTGATCCACATACATCAGGCCTACCGGATGGATCTCCATTCCAGAGTCCCATGCCTCAAAACCGGGTAAAAAAGGTCCGTTGTATCGATCGCGCTCCACAAAAATATGTACCGTATCTCCGTAAATATGAATTCCGGAACGCACCACACTACCGTTCTCATCCTCCTCGGTAACTGGCTCCATGTACGGCTTTGCCCCTCGTTTCACAGCCTCTTCAAAGGATCGTGTTGCATCATCTACCCAAAGGGCGATCACGCGAACACCATCTCCATGTTTCTCGATATGTGCACCAATCTCCGTGCCACTTCGAAGCGGAGAGGTGAGCACCAGCCGGATTTTGTCTTGCTGCACCACATAGGATTCACGGTCTCTGCTTCCCGTCTCCAGACCCGTATGGGCAACCGGTGAGAACCCAAATGCACTTTGGTAGTAGTATGCGGCCTGCCGGGCATTGCTTACGTACAATTCAACGTAATCGGTGCCATTAATGGGCATGATATCTTCGGTGTTTGTATGGGTGTATTCGTGTTTGGTATGCATATTTAACTCTGTTTCGTGTTACGGATTTTTTCGTATTACAGATTATGTAGTTTTATGGATTATGTAGTTTTATGGATGTGATGATGGAAATACCGCACAAAAAAATCGATCGCTTCCGGGTTACGGATAGCATCGGGGTTCAGCACGTTTTCAAGTTTCTCACCCCTCAATATTCGTTTCATTGGCACTTCCATCTTTTTCCCACTCAATGTGTAAGGTATCTCTTCTACTGGGATGATCCGATCCGGTACATGGCGTGGCGACCCCTGCTTACGCAGTTCCGAACGGATCTGGTCCGGGAGCAGGTGCCAGTCTGCCTCCTTGGCAGCAACCACAAACAGAAGCAGCTCTCCCGATGCACGATCCTCCGGATCTTCGAGAAATAAAATCAGACTATCGGATACCTCGTTCATGCTCTCTGTGATACTGTAGATCTCTGCTGTTCCTATACGCACACCGCCTCGGTTTAGGGTCGCATCGGATCGCCCCTGAATGATCAGGCTTCCGTTTTTGAACAAACGGATCCAATCCCCGTGAATCCAAATGCCGGGGTGGTTCGAAAAATAGCTCTCATGGTACTTTCGACCCTCTGAATCTCCCCAAAAACCAACCGGCATAGACGGCATAGGAGTTAGTATAGCCAGTTCGCCCAACTCCCCAAAAACGGAGATCCCCTGCTCGTTCATTGCAATCAAATTACACCCAAGAGCCCGCTGCTGGATCAATTCCCTGCGCACCGGCTCCAGAATACAACCACCTACAAAGGCAGTACAAACATCCGTTCCGCCACTCATCGAACAGAGCCATACATGCTCGCCAACAGACGTGTATACCCAGTCGAACGACTCTTCCGACAGCGGAGCGCCAGTGGAACCCACCGAGCGCAATGCAGTTAAATCGTACTGTTCAACGGGGCGGTGACCCAGTTTGGCAGATGCTGCCAGCCAGGGTGCACTAGTTCCAAAATGATGGATGGGCAGGGACTCTGCATATGCCCATAAACGGTTCATATCCGGCCATGCGGGAGATCCGTCATACAGAAAAGGGATGGCGCCAACCAACATCGAACCCTGCAAAAAGTTCCACATCATCCAGCCCGTTGTCGTGTACCAAAAAAATACCTCACCTGTCTTCACATCATTCTGAAGATGCAAATACTTCATGTGCTCCATCAAAATACCCGCATGGGAATGAATGATCGCTTTCGGCTTGCCGGTTGTACCACTCGAGTATAGCACCCATAGAGGATGGCTAGCTTCCACTTGCTCAAAAATCAAGGACGGGGGCTTGATTGAGGCGTCATCAACTACGTATTTCGGGCATATTACATCATTCCAGGACACCCATGAAGCCCATTTTTGGGTGTCGGGTTGATGTCCGAAGTCTCGCGCCTGATCGTCCTGCCCTAAAGTAGACGAGGTATCAAGGTCTTGGATCCTTTCTTTTGGATGGCTCCGGCTACTACCATGGCTCTGGCTATTGTCGTGGCTTTGGCTATTGTCGTGCCTCTGACCATTGTCTTGGCGTTGACTACTATCGTGGCTCTGACTATAACCAAGGCTCTGACCATTATCGTGGCTCTGCTTTAGGCCTTGACTGTGCCCGTCGAATTCGTCCATAGTCACAAGCACACTTGCTTTCAGACCCGGTAACGCGAGGCGAATATCTTCGATCTCTTTACGCCTCGAATGACGTTTCCCTGCGTAGACACTTGTGGGTGATGCAAAAAAAAGATCCGGTTGAATCTGTGAGAATCGCTCCAAAACCGTTTTTACACCGAAATCGGGTGAGCAACAAGACCAAACCGCACCCAAACCAATGGTTGCCAACCAAATTATCGTCGTTTCCGGCCGATTGGGTAGGTAACCGACAACCCTGTCCCCTTTTTGAATGCCGTGGTTCCTCATAAACTGCTGAACGGCTACAACCTTTTCCTCCAACTCTTGCCAGCTCATCGAGTGAAATACCCCTGACTCGTCCTGCTCAGAAGCATAGTAGAGTGCCGGTCGTTCTTCGGTTCGATTTCGGAATACATGCTCTGCCAGGTTCAATGTTGCCCCCTCAAACCACCGTGTTCCCGGCATCGGATCGTCCGACATCACACGATCATACGGCCGTTCAGAATTCACATCAAAATACTCCCAAAGTGCCTCCCAAAAATCGCCCGGCTGATTCACCGACCAAGACCACAGCTGCAGATAGGAGCCGAACCGAAGGGCACGCTTTTGCTCCAGCCAATGTTCGAACG
>Ga0129345_1000555_pt1 | contig 13680 bp, 16 predicted proteins | sample CPBDNA_FD_94425 | JGI IMG/M metagenome (GOLD analysis project Ga0129345, IMG submission 94425) | Freshwater to marine salinity gradient microbial communities from Chesapeake Bay, USA - CPBay_Sum_20_0.8_DNA | ecosystem: Environmental > Aquatic > Marine > Coastal | place: USA: Chesapeake Bay...
ATACTTCTCGCCTTCCACATTGACCTTCATTTTCCCGTGACGACATATGATCGTCTCGTCAAAATTGTGGTAGTGCATTTCTAAGCAGTCATTGTTGGCCTCGAATTCAATGATCAAGTCCTCATCGATTGCCCCGTTGATCCGGCGCCACCTAGCCCCCAGCATCAATTCCCCGAACCCAGTCCACTCAAAACCTTCAGGAGGTTGAATTTCAAGCTCAGTGTCGATGGATAGCACTTGTGCCACTTTCTGTCGAAGCATCCACATTTTCCTGCGCTCTTCGCAAACGATCTTACCTGTATAGCGGTCCGGGTCACCTGTCTGCGTATCGAAGAAATCTTTTTGGGATATCGGAATATCAATTCCCGCCATGTAAGGTTCTCCGTTGTACACCTTCCCGTAGGCCCTGATGTATGCAATATCACCATTAGCCTTGATGACACGAAAGGCATTCATCCAATCAGACTTGGCCTTGATGGCCTGCCTCACATCAGTATCCACTCTTCGACGATCCTCTGGGATAAGGAGGTTAAAGAAATTTTCATAGGTAGGATCGAAAGTTTCCGGATTTTGCCCAAAAACTTTGAACATATTCGCATCCCACGCGACTTCATTGGTTTCTAAGTTCCAACGCCATACTCCAAAACCCACTGCACGTAGCGCAGCATCCAAGACTTTGAGGTAAGCCATCCGCTCATACGGCATGAATTCCTTCCCCTCCTTAAGGAGTTCGGGAGTGAAATCTTTGATGTGGGTGGGGTCTACACTCATGATTGTGTTCATATTAGTCTTTCATATGTTCGAGCCTAGTAACGATACTCTGTTCCATAGACTCAATACGAAGCATCAAATCTTTCTGAAAATCTCTACGTTCCTGATTACCCTGAATCATTGGTTCCATCTTATCATGCACCTTCTGCACAATGCCTACGGCTTCTTTCATTGTAGCCGCAGCGTCAAGGGCGAACTGCATCTTGCTCTCATGTAGAGCATCTTTTTCCTCTTGGAGTTTCTCATTCTTGGTCCATAGAATGCGCAAAAAGACCATGAGCGCAGATAGACCCAAAAGCAAAATCACCCCAATTACATATGCGTAGGGGTCGCGGTCTTTGATTGGAGCAAAGACCTCAGTAGGCGCTGTCGCAGCAGATAGCTTACCTGGTGCTATCAGCAGCAGTAGATTCGGCATCGAGCACTTTGCGCTCGAAATCAATTGTTTCACCATCATCGCCATAGGGATTAATAAAGCCCACCAGCGAGGATTGTGAAAGCTTTCTTATGCCTACTTTCACCCGATTACCTGCATTTCCTTCAACAGTATTGAAGGATTGTCCATCTGGAGAGACACTAAGAACAAAGCCGATGTGTCCGGAGCCCGTGTAATTCCCATACTTATTCTTGTACAGCATTACAAAAAAATCTCCGGGTACAGGCGTGTATTTTTCCTTGGGAAACGCCATACCTTGTGCACGAGCTACACGCCAAGCGGTCTGGACATGTCCATGTCGCTTATCCCATAACCACTTACCAAAAGCCTGCTTCCAAACCCACCAGACAAAGAAACAACACCACGGATTCGGGCCCACACCTTCAAGAATCTCGGTTACACCGTCGCCCCAGTTACTTCCGTCTGGAATTTCTCGAGTGCCCTCCGCATGCTTTTTCTGGGAGATAGCAAGCACCTTACGACGATCTGCGCTAAGGCCTTGCGGTGTGGCCGGTTTGATATGGCTGCGCTGCTTCTCCCCAGAAGGGTTCTGTCCGGCCCACCATGTTTTCGGTCCCACCTTTCCGTCTACATCCAAAGGTTCCCCGTTTTCATCGAGGTGAGTCATCTGGAAATAACGAGTGGCCGCGGTGGTACGACTGCCGAAGAAACCATCGACACGACCATTGTAGAAACCCTGACTTTGCATCAGAGTCTGCCACAAGCAAACAGGCCCCCGGACATTTTTAGGGTCACGGGAGCCATGCTTGAGTAAAGGTTGATTAACCGGCATCGATGTTGCTTTCACCGAGACGAATCCACTTCTTCTGATTCGCATAGTTCAATGCTGTCCAGAAGAGGAGTTCGATAAGGTGCGGAAGAACAATATTTCGTACTTTCTGAATTTGCTCGAGCACCCATTCACGGCGCTCTGCACCGGTGCCGAAATTGACCTCGGCTTGGCGGATGTATTCAGCAGTAAGGCGTACGTCTTCCCAGCTAAGGCCGGGCCTGCCGTCCGCTTCGGTGAGGCGTGTAACAGCTTTCCCGACGATTTTGTCCCAAGTGTCTTGGAACCAGTCCCATAGATTGAATTTGAATCCCATCGATTATTTTGGTTGGAGGTTATGAGTAGTAGCGGCCATTGTTTTCGGACCAGGCCAGCGGTCCGGAGCAAGTCCATTAGCCTCTTGGATTTCTTTGAACTTGTTTCCATACATGTTAGTCATGACCAGATTGTAGATTGCCCAAGCAATCATGGTAGCTAGTCCTGTGATCCCCGCCTCGGTAGGAGGCAGGCCGACGTCCGTCAAGAATTGAGACAGACCTTCGTTCGCTTGGATCTTTTCCAAGAATCCAGTCGAAACGATTTTACCCACGCCGAGTCCGACGAGAGCAGAGATGACTTGGGCTGCTCGACTATGTAAAAGCTTCATCAGCATTTTGCTCGGCAAGACACGACCCATAAGTCCTTTTTTGTCGCTTTCTTCTTTCATGACACTGTTTGGGTTACTACTCATTCTCCATCTACTGGACCCTTTACGCAAGGTAATTCCTAGCTGGTTTCTCGGCGACTTTTTCTCATCTAGGTCGTGAATGATGGTATCGATGATCTTCTCACGCGTCTCCCAGTCCAGCTTGCGTTTAGTACGCTGGCGTTTCTGCATGCGCTTAATATGTCCGAGGCGAGGCATGGTTAATCTTACGAGGCAATGGCCACCCAGTCACAGCCTTGACCAAAAATGTATCCTGTGATGGTTTCGGTATTGGCCAGTTCAATGTAGAAATCTTCCAGAATCTCTGAATTGTTCTGGTCACTCAGAGCTTCGACCTCAAGTTTGGTGTCAGCAGGAACAGTCTGTTTGAATGTAGACTGACCATTCTTGTTTCCTTCTGCTTCTTGACTGGCGGTCCAGATTTCAAAAGCAGAAGTAGACTCGATCTGCAACTTGGCGACACCTGAAAAGGTAATCGTCTCGGCCGCACCGCTGTCGTTGGTGTAATTGATGAAGTATCCTCTAAGTCCAGTAGCCATAGTAAAAGTATCGGTAAGATTTCGGGAAAACTCAAGCACTTATGGAGTGACGAGCGCAGTCTCGGCCGTCTCTGCGGCAATCTCTGCCTGTGCGGTTTCGGCCGCAATCGCTGCTTGGTCTGTATTAGCTTGAATCTTTGCTTGATTCGTTGCCGCGCTGATCGCTTTTTTTTCTACGCCCGCAGAGAACCAAGACTTCAGTACAGAGCCGGCTTGGTAAATACCATAGATCGACGTGGCGGCAGTCATAGTACTCTTGTAGCTGTTGGAGTTGTTCACATTGTCAGCTACTAATTGATGAGCAGTACCATCGTAGTTGATCTTCCCCACATCCCCACCAATCGAGGTGTAAGAAAAACTCTGAGAGTCGGCACTCATAATGGTGAGGCAACTCGAACAGAACAGCAAGCACAGGAACCCGAGGAGTGTACTGGTCAGTGTCGTTTTCATTCGTCTCTATTGGGGTTGCGGCGATTACGCCATTTGTTCAAGGCCCGCCAAATGGCGGTAAAATTGACGTAGATTGCAGGGTCTCCGTGATTGCGTTCCTGCTGTTCACGCTTTTCCTTCGCGCTGTCTTCTATGTGCAGGCGCCTGCCCCAAGGTAGATTTGAATACCAAGTTTTCCGTTTCTTGCTCATGCAGGAGTAAGTACAAAAGAGTTATCAGGAAACGTGTTGATCGTCAAATCCTTAGCAACAGCAAATTCATCTACCGCAGCTTTGGCCTCTCCCCAGAAATTGCTATAGTCATGTCCCCCGATCAATCCTCCCGATGCAAGTTTTGGGTACCAAGCGTCAAGATCATTCAAGACGGATTCAAAAGAATGATCAGCATCAACATACACAAAATCCGGGTCGCCGAACGGGCAGACTTGGGAATAATGGGGTTCGGTTGAAGCTGCGACCGAATCCAACTGATGATGAATGACTTCTCTAGAGGCTATTTCTGGTTTCAATCTCGCTTCGAATGCGCGCTTAGGAGGATGCCATGTCCATATATCAACACAGGAAATCACATCCACAAAAGGGAATGCGTTGAAGATCATGGCCGATTCACCGCCTTTGCTGCCTAGCTCCACCATATTGATGTTCTTGCCGAAATAGTCATTCAACCAGAAGCCCAATTCAATCAAGCCCAATACGGGACCAAATGCTTCCGGATTCCATTGCGGCGCGAATCGAGTACGATGTACCATCGGAAAACGAGCAGGTTTCGGATCTGGAAAAGTCGTTGGATTTTTAGCGTTCTCTGGCTTGGTTCTATTTAGTTCCCTTGGCATGATGTTTGTTTAGCATGTCTTCAATTTGTGCCCAGTTCGAAACATAATCCTTGTGGGGTTTTTTAGTTTGTTTCTGAATAGGGGGCTCCACAACGATCTTCTCGACACCAAGAAAGTCAAATGCTTTGCCCATCGTCGCATCCCAGTTTTTACACAAACCCTCATAAGTAAGCTGCAACGCTCCTGCCTCTTCCATCAAGAGTATCCATTTACGCTGCTGTTCGCGAATCCAAGAATAGAAAAACATGAATTCATCCGGAGGAATAAAATACTTTTTGTCTGGATATCTGTAATTGATCCACCGGCCTGTTCTACGCGCCACACAATTTGAAATAACGATTTCGACTACGTTTGTACGATACAAATGTATGAGTGAAAAATCTTGGCTCTTAGCCCACTTAACATACTCTTCCGCGGTAAACCCAAAGCGCTTGGCGTCGACCGCGTACTGCATACGCATCCCCACTACAGGTAGTCTGCTTTTCAAAGGACCGAATAATGTCCACTCACGCATCGCCAAATTACGTGCAGCAATTGAATCTCCACGACTATGTATGAATGGCTCGCTATTATCGCAGTGAATGTCCGAGTGCAGGTCGAGTGTGCGACCGAACAGATTACCTCCACTACGCCCAAGACACACTACAAGGAATTTAGTTTTGGATTCGAGCAGTACACCAGAATGCGAATTCTGCGGAATCTTTCCGTCGAAGAACAATTCCCCGTTCCTTTCGTTCAGAACCCTATCGTTTTCGTGCCAAAGGTGTACAGCATCCGCATCACCTTTGAATAGAAATCCTTCACCAGCAAACCACTTTACTGCGCGGCGCACAGCATCCGCATCCTCCCATCCCCAATCAGTGTAGCCCTCGTCCCAACGGAATCCATCCTCGAGAAGTTTTCTACTCAACATAATACCGCCGGCGCCAGCGCCATGATTGATACGACGCGCCGAAACATCTTCGAAAATTCTTGGACCTTCGGGAAAATCCGCTATGACCGCGCTCTGCCCTTGTGTTAAACGCGCCCACTGTTTCCAAGGGGAAACTACGTGACATTCCCTAGGAATATCCGGCAATATTTTGAGTACTTCCTTTACCGGGAAAAGTATGTCTGCATCGCACTGCCACAACCATTTCCAATGACTGAATCGCTGCAAAGCAAAACCAATGCCTTTGTTGATCAGCCACGATTTTCGGAACTCTTTATCATCCGCTTCGTTTTCTAAAACAAGCAATCGATCATGAGATTTTAAGTCGATCTTACCTTGTACTGACAGAATCACCCACACGTGCTGCCTCAGAAGTGCGTTGATAACAATATGTAAATGTCGACTGCGAAAGTATGCTTTACCTCCGCGATTCATGTAGGGGATCACAACAACAAAAGGGTGTTCCTCCCTTGGAGCCTTATGTCCGTACCCGCACCCGGAGAAATTAATATCCTCCGACTTTGTCAAATCTCCTACAGTCGCGATAGGTGCGTTTACCGAACGTGACCTTTCATTGGATCTCCGCCTACCCATACAATTTTTTCTTACGTGATTGTTACAAGCCTACGCACTGGACGGTACCAGATGGTCATACTTAAACCCTGTGCGGCGGTTCCAGACGCAGAGCCGTCATCATCTACATACACTTCCAGTACATCTCCGACTGTTAACTGTCGAAGATCGTCTGTGAAATCAGTTACCCTGTCCAAAGAATACTGAGCTGGATTACTTACTTCAGATCCTGTACCTGAGGTCCCTGTGGTATTAAGAAAGACTCCACCAGCGCGAAAACCTTGAGCACCATTTACGTATACAGAAATAGTTGGGCTTCCGTCGGTTACATAAGGACACGCCAAGGAAATACGTTCTAAAACGCAAGAACACCCAACTATGAGTCCGAAATAAGCGGTACTGCTAGTTAAAGCCTCGGAAGGGCCAAGTATATCTACATGCTGGCAGATGATCGGATCCAACTCTGTGCGTCTCCAGTAACGCGTATTGGTGCTGGCATCATAATCATCTGGAACGACCTCGTGCGGGTAGTTCGCCTCATAGAGCGTGATCGTACCAGAACCAGAACCGGTGATATTCACTCTGGCAGAATTATTACTGGCTCCCAGCCGAGTATCGTGCAAGGTGAGAGTACTGGTCCCAGTATCGCGTATGAAATACAACTGATTCTCCGTAATACCTGGAGGTATACTAGCCGTCGAGCGAACAATCACTCCCTGTCCTGTTTCCCAAGAATGCGATGAAGTAGTAGTGATTACATCGCTTGTCGTGTTGATCGAACTGATATTCTTACTTCCTAAGGTAGCAGAGACCAACTGATAGGCGGAAACGCCTTCACTCTCTTCATCCGTGGTGGTAGCGTTATTGGCATGCTGAAGGAACCGCATGTCTCCAACTGTGAGGCCTGTAGTAGCCACTTGAGTCAAACCAGACGATGTACTGTACTGATTAATGTAAGTATCATCAAACAGGATAACATTAGTTGCACCACCACCAGCACTATTGGCAATTACTTTCCAATTGGTACCATCAAAGAATAGGATGGCCACGTGCGCCGCTGTATCGAGGGAAATGTCATTACCATCAAATGTGGTGATATTTCCCGACCCATCTCCTTTAAGCACCACGGTACGCACGCCGCTCTCTGGGTAGATGACAGCGATGTCACCAGCGGATCCCCCAGAGATCGTGTCCAAGTCATCGGATGACACATCTCCCTGAGTGTCCACTCGCATGAACATCTGGGTGTATGTGATGGCTCCACTCGCAATGGTCTTTTCGACCGAGTCGGTCATGTTGACTCCGAGGAATTCCTGTATACCGGAACTTGCTCGAGTGGCATCCGCTAAGAGATACTGTGTGTGATCGTCGTCGCCCAGACCAACCAGAGTGCCGTGGTCGGTCGCTCCACCCCCAGCTTCTGACAGGTCAACCCATGTGGCTGCACTGGCTGTAGCATCCACACAACCATAGATCTTGTCGTTCGCTATATCGAACCAGATGGAACCGATACTGTAGCCAGATCCTGTATCATCCGTTGTCCCCGGCGCTGTGATAGCCGCATAATTGTGTTTGATCGCTGATGTGACTCCTCCACTGATGTGTACCGCTCCGTCGTAGGCGCTCACGTCGGCTTCCAACCCACCGTTCTCGTGGGCCGCCGTGCCCGACAGCTGAGATGTGAGAATCGTCAGTGCTGCTTCGTGCTGTGTCACACTGGTTTCGGAAATTCTAGCATCAGCTAAAGTACCTGTGCCGATCTTCGCCGCATCAAGGCTGGGAATCTGGGAAGCAGAGAAAGTGCCCGTCGTAATGATGGAAGCATCAAGACTGGGGATTCGTGCTGTGTCGAATGTACCACTGGTAATCTTACTGGCAGCAAGCCCAGGGATATCATTGCCTACTAAGGCACGTCCGGAGTAAACACCGGAAATCAAGTTCGGTGTGGCCAGCACAAAGTTGGCTGTATCCACTGCGGCTCCTACGTCAGACAGGTCTGCCAACTGCGAGACACTCCCACCCCCTACTGTGGTTTCCACCCAGACGGCACTCCCTGCAGTACTATCTACGCAGACATACTCTTGGTTGCCAACCAGATCGATCCAGCGAGAACCAACACGGTAACCCGCCGTCGTATCATCGTTTACGTCCGGAGCATCACTAGCGGAGTAGTTGGTTTTAAGCTCGACGGTCGTACCGCTCGAGATATAGATGTGTCCGTCATAGGCGCTGACATCAGCCTCTAGTCCACCTTGTTCGTGGACCAAAGTTCCGGAAGTAATCTTAGCTGCGCTCAGCCCGGGAAGATCGTCCTCGACGATGGCACGCCCTCCATAGTTCCCAGTAGCGCCATCCGGCGTAGCGAGAAAGAAGTTCTGCGTTGTGGGAGCTGTATTGACGTCACTGAGGTCACTCAGCTCTGCTGCCCCTCCTCCACCTGTGGAAGTCGTCTCTGTCCAGACTGCGGCCGACACGGTGGCATCCGTACAGACATACTCCTTGTCGTTGGAAACATCGACCCAACGCGAACCGATCGCATAGCCTGCTCCGGAATCATCCGTAGATCCCGGCGCTGTAGTTCCAGCCAAGTTGTATTTGATCTCACTTGTAGAACCGCCGCTTATGAACGCCACGCCAGCATAGGCGCTCACATCAGCTTCAAGCCCACCGTATTCGTGAGGAACTGTCCCTGCATTGAATACCGTGCTCGCATCGTGGTTGTGAGATCCCGTGGCAAAAGTACTCTCTGCCCAAGTTTTGTTTGCCACATCATTAGCGCCTACAGGATCAGCAACGTTCGTAATCCTCCCAGACGACATATCAAACAGTGTCGTGCCGGAGCTGACGAGTTTGAGTGTATCCGTGTTGCTACGATGCAGCTGGACGTCATCGCCAAAGGAAATACCATCACTGGAACCCGTAGGAGTAGCGCCTGGACTAAGGTGAAGGGCATACGAGCCAGTAGCTCCCCCCACTACAAGTCGAAGCAGGTTGACTACATCTTGGCTATTACCGTCGAGAGTATTCTCGAGGAATCCATTCCTGATTGGGGTATCTATATCGGCCATTAGTATTGAACTGCTTGCCAGTAGAGCTGCCAGTTATCAGTATCGATAGCTGTGGAATACTCCACTGTAAATCCTGTGAGTGACACTGCAGTGATGACAGCAGAAATATCCGATGGTGAAACATCTACAGTGTTTGCCAATGATACGGTAACAACGGGAGATCCGCCACTACTTGGAAAAGCGTCATCAAAAACAACGGATGTATCGGTATCCAAGTCACTGAGTGCTACAGCGCCCCCTTGGGCTGGTTTGGTAGAATTCGAGGCGGCGATAGTCCAATCCGTCTTGTTGCCTCCAAACGGAATCCGTAACCAAGCACTGCCTGTGTACAGGTATGCGTTATTCGCATCAAAAGACATTTCACTAGCAACACCCGCATCAGAAGATGCTGTGGGGGGTGTTCCCCGCTTCATCATGAAAGACTCTTGGAAATCCAAAAAAGGCACCTGCCGTGTCACGCCGTCCTGAACCACAACAATACGATCCTGTGCTCTTAGCTCCCTAGCACCTAACGGAAGATCTGTGACCCGTGTTCCAAGTTTTGTAACTGCCTGAAATACAAGACTGGCGTCTCCTGCGATCCACGCCAACTCATAGTTGGCGCTATCCGTGGTAGCGTCTAAGTCTACGGTAAAATCCGTAGAGCTTTTCGCGGTCAGCGTGGCTTGAATCGAGAGCGCTGGGTTATCGACGGGATTCTGAACAATCGCTAATACAATATCCGGCGTAGCGGAGAACGCTGGAGCAAACGTGACAGTGACGGTAGTTGTGCCACTACCTATTGGTTCTTCTCCGGATTGATAGGCCATCAGACGTCGATCTTAGTTAGAAATTTTGGAAGTTTGATCTGTTTTGCAAACTGTACCTTGAATATTTTTTGATAGCGATCTCCTTCCGGAGTATTCGGTTCGACAATCACTACCCTTCCATGATTGTCCTGATACACGGCAAATGCAACCACTCCTGCATCATCACAGATTTCTATGAATCTTTCTTCTGTAGGAAGGTCTCGTGATACACCGTCAGTATTACGAACACGAATCATCAGTATCCCATTGCTTGGTCCAATCCGGGTTGCATGGGCTGGGGCTCCATGATCGCTTTTTCGATCTGGTCCAACCGAGCACGGAGTTCAATGAATTCCTCGCGAGTTTGTTGTACCTGCTGCTGTGCTTGCATCAGCTTCTGCTCGTACTGTTGTTGCATCTGCTGAGCTTGGGCCTGTGTCTGCTCCATCGCGGTAGCCATCTGATCGACAGCTCCCATGATCTCGGTCATGCCTTGTTCCACTTCGGGTGGAATACCCGCCCCCAGAGGCATAGGTCCGCCCTGAGGAGGAGGTCCACCCTGAGGGGGTCCGCCTTGCATCATGGAAGGATCCATCGGCTGGCCCGTGTTCGGGTCAATGGGCATACCCGTGTTCGGGTCTACGGGCATACCCGTGTTCGGGTCTACGGGCATCCCTGTATTGGGGTCAATGGGCATCCCTGTATTGGGGTCAATGGGCATCCCTGTATTGGGGTCAATGGGCATACCCGTGTTCGGGTCTACGGGCATTCCACCCTGTGGTGGCATTCCGCCTTGTGGGGGAGGTCCACCCTGTGGTGGCATTCCGCCTTGTGGGGGAGGTCCACCCTGTGGTGGCATTCCGCCGCCCCCACCACCCGGTGGTATTGCTGGTTGAAAGGCCAGCTTTTCCAACCCTTCCCTTGTTTGCTGAAGGGATGTCAGCATAGCGTCAAGTGCTTCGATGGTCTCGCTCATAGTTTGTAAGTTTAACTTGGTTTACTCAAGAATACAACGTCACTTCATGTCGAGTACTTCGACTTCGTCCGATAGTTTGACTTTACCTGTACGGATCGCTTTTAGTGCCTCCTCTTTGGTTTGGAAAGTATACCTGTTCTGCGCAGGACGACGATTTGCCGTGTACAACCCCAACACCTGTTCGTGTTTCAGCGACGGTACCACACGATCTTGATCTCGAATGCTGAACAACATCTTGGAAGGCATCAATTTCTTCCAAGCTTCGTCTACTGCCTCTGGCTGGGAAGGCACATGTAGATTCATGGCATCCCCGTCGAAGTCAGCATTCATCCCAGTAGTAATCATGGGGTTCACCGCAATGGTTGAACCTTCAATCAGCTTCGGACGTCCGCTGATCACATTGAACTTGTGCCAACTAGGTGCCCTAGAGTAAATCACTGGACGCTCTTCCATTTCCTTTAGCAATGCCTGCCGTGCCTGATCATTCCGGTCGCGTACACTTTCAAGAGCACTCCTTGGACTCAAACCTGCTCTTGAAAGCCGGCGCTGTATGTAGGGCGCATACATCGTCCAAGCCATTTCTTCCGGCACCCCAATCTCATCCAAGGACAATTCTGGGTCAATGGAGATAGTTCCGCGGGCCACAGAGTCTTGGGTTTTCGAGATGAGCTTGCGCTGGAAGAAACTGAATTTGGGGCTGGTACCTGTAACCTGCTTTAAAAAGCCACTAACTCCGCGTTGTGCTGTTTTGGGAGCAATGGGTTTACCATACCCATACAGTGCTTTAACTGTGTCGTATAGATCAAGCCTAGCTTGACCTACGCCGTCATCCCCAAACAATTCACTGGTTTCCTTGTAGGCATCGCGATACTGAAACAGATCACGATACAACTCATTCGCATCACCCGGTACGAAAGTATCACCCAGCACGGAGAATGGTCGGAACGCTGGAGGGATGACCGGCACATTACGCACCAGTAATTGTTTGGGTTGTAACTCGTTACGCTTCAGACCTTCAATGGCATTGAGCGCCTGTACGGATGCGGTACGCTTGGACTTCGGACCATTTGCGATACGATTGCGGTGGTCTTTCTCCAAGGACTCCAAGTTGATCTTACCGAGCGCGTGCTCGATAGCTGCCGGTCCTCTTAGAGGTACAGCATTATCATTCCTGTCTGTGGGTAACTCAGCCATACTTACCTGTCTTGAAGTCCCTCCATTATGTCTTCCACTGTGAGGTGTGGAGCCCCGAATTCGATCATAGGTTTAGTTAGCTCTGCTTTTCCAAGGCCATAGAGACGTTTCATTCCCGCTAGATTCCCTTTAATCGGAGCATCGTTAAACTCCTGATTGGCTTCTCGAATCTTTTTCTTCCGCATGAAATCAGCCATGTGTGGAACTGCAGCGGGACCAAGTAATGGAGCAGCAGTGCCAAGTCCCCCGCCAATCAGACTACCGATCAATGCTCGTTTCCAGACACTAGGATCTTCTTCATCATCATGTCCCATCAACCGGGATAGCAGGGCACTTCCCGCACCAATCGCGGCACCTCCGATAGCGCCGCCGATTCCTGTATAGGGCATGGCGCCTCGAGCAGCCCCTGCATCAAACGGCCTGTAGGCCTTGATGTCGCTAATGACTTTTTCCATCACGGCACGTTTCACTAAAAGTTTTTCCGTGAGTTCCAGTTGCTGAGAGAAGTTCATATGAAAAAGAAAAGCACATTTCAAAAATACCTGATAGATAAAAAAAGGACAGCTAAAAAAGGTGAGAGCGGGGGCGGTTGCCCGCCCCACACTCATTGACCTTTTACAGCTCCTTGTCTTGGCCGTTGTCGGTCAAGGGAACTCCGGCGCCGACCTCGACCTCGGGGGCGTCGGCCGTCTCGGAAGCGGGATGGTGCTCCCGAGACCCGCTCTCGTGGAGAGCTTCGGTAGTGGTGCCCTTCTGCGGCTCCGGCTCCTCGGGAACCAGAACTTCAAGAATGGGCTCCTCGACCTGCTCGGCCTTGGGCTGGGGCTCCTCGACTTCGACCTGCTTGCTGGCCTCCTCTTCGGAGAACCCGTGGATGAGGAAGGTGTAGTACCTCACCTCTTCCTCGAGCTTCTCGATCCGCTCCTCGACTTTCCGCCGTTCTCGGTAGAACTTGAGGGTGGACTCGGTTTCGCCAGTCTTTTCAGCGGCGAGTTGAACACGGCTTTGACCGACCTTGCGGACTGTCTTCACCATGACCTTCTCCTTGCGGATTAGCTGCCGACAAGCAGCCTTGGTTTCCTTCAGCTGAGCTTTCGCCAGCTTCAGGTTGTGTTTCGCCTCACGGCGAGCCGCCTTGACCTCGGCACGAGACTTCTTGTAGATCTCACCGATCTCGTAGAGACCGATACGAATCGCCAAGATAGCGAACCCAGGTGCGCGGACGATATTGCCCGGAAGATTCCGAGCACCTTCAAGAGCCTTGCTGGCTCCAACTGCGATTTGTTCCTTCATGATATTATCAAGGGTTGGTGTGTTTGCGGATGGTAGTTAAAACCACCCTTCATCAAATTTGTATACCACAACAAACAGGGCTATTGCATTTCCTCCCAGTTAGGAGGATCGCCGTTGACCTCGATATACAGATTTTTCGGGCACCAGCGGTACAAGATGAACATTTCCTTGGGAAGCGTTATCTGTACCTCACCAGACTGGTACACCAAGTCTCCCGACTCGGTCGGGTGAGATTTCTCAAACCTCACACCGTCCTCGAAGGGTTGGCCAGAATACATGATATCCACATCGCGTGGTTCTGGGGGGTGATCCCCGATACACACATCGATGTAA
>Ga0129345_1000561_pt1 | contig 13602 bp, 10 predicted proteins | sample CPBDNA_FD_94425 | JGI IMG/M metagenome (GOLD analysis project Ga0129345, IMG submission 94425) | Freshwater to marine salinity gradient microbial communities from Chesapeake Bay, USA - CPBay_Sum_20_0.8_DNA | ecosystem: Environmental > Aquatic > Marine > Coastal | place: USA: Chesapeake Bay...
CTCGGTGGTCGCTTCATCCTTAAAGAAGAGAGCGTCCCAAGCCCCGGTGTCGACTTCGGGGGTCTCCATACCGAGGACATCGAGCACCACATCGTCGAGACCCTCATCGTGGAGGATCAGAGGCAATTCGTAGATGTTGCCGACATCGGCGGCGTTGACGACGGCGCGGTCGTCGACATCGCACAAGTTCGAGATCTTCCGCTTCAACTCGACGCTGAGTGGCGCCTCGCTGCGACACACGATGACATCTGGCTGGATACCGCGGCTCCGCAGTTCTGTGACCGAGTGCTGAGTGGGCTTGGTCTTCTGTTCCCCAGCGGGGCCAATGAACGGCACCAAGGTCACATGGATGTAACACACGTTGTCGCGTCCCGCGTCCTTGCGGAACTGGCGAATCGACTCAAGGAACGGAAGGATCTCAATGTCACCGACCGTGCCACCCACCTCGGTGATCACCACATCGACATCGTCGGTCGATATCCGCTTAATGCGGCGCTTGATCTCATCGGTGATGTGGGGAATCACCTGCACCGTCTTGCCGAGGTAATCGCCGCGGCGCTCAGCGGCCAAGACCGACTGGTAAATCGAGCCCGTCGTCGCGTTCGAGCTCTGCGTCAGATTCTCGTCGATGAATCGCTCGTAGTGACCGAGGTCGAGGTCGGTCTCCCCACCGTCATCGGTAACGAACACCTCGCCGTGCTCGTAGGGGTTCATAGTCCCCGGATCGACGTTGATGTAGGGGTCGAGCTTCTGCATCGTGACCCTGAGGCCCCTCATCTTGAGGAGTCGGCCAAGCGAACTCGCCGTCAGCCCCTTGCCCAACGAACTGACGACACCGCCAGTCACGAAGATGTGCTTGGTCACCCCGTCACCCCTGACCGCGGTTCGCGCCCGCCCGACGTCTCGTTACATGCCATGACGGGATGTCAGCCTAACCCGCCGGAGTGTCTGTGCCGGTGGATGAGCCAGCGTCGAGGAGCTCCCGTGCGTGTTCGACCGCGCGCGGACCGTCAGTTCCCGCGAGGAGCCTGGCCACCTCGCCCACTCGCTCGTCTCCGGAGACGACGCGGACCGTGGCCGCTGGTGGCCCACCAGCGGGATCTACTGATCGCTCGACCACCACCTGAGTGCGAGCCCGGCTCGCCACCTGAGCCAAATGAGTGACGACGAGAACCTGTCGGCTCGCGGCAGCCCTGGAGAACTCCGCTGAGATCGTGTGAGCCGCCCGACCGCCGATTCCAGCATCGATCTCGTCGTAGACGACTGTGTCGGGGGCCTCGAACCCACCGGCTTCAGAAGTCACCGTATCGATGGCCAACATGCATCGAGCCAACTCGCCACCGCTCACGGCCTTCGACAGTGGCAGGACGGGCACGCGGGAACTTGGTGAGAACAGCATCTCGACGCGCTCGCCGGCGGAGCCTCCGCAATCAATCTCGAGCCGAGCGTCGGGAAGATCGAGATGACGAACCGCGTCCGAAACCGCCTCGGCGAGCCGTGAGGCTGCGGCCCGGCGCTCCTCGGCCAGTGACTGAGCAGCAGCCTCCAGCGCTGACCTCGCGACCGCAAGCTCCTTCTCCAGTTCGCCAACCGCCGCATCTCGGCCCTCCAACTGGCCAAGCCGATCTCGGCACTGGTCAGCGAACCGGATAACCGCTGAGAGGTCGTCGCCGTACTTCCGTACGAGTTGGCGAAGCTGCTGTCTGCGTGCGCGCACCACGCCGAGCCGCTCTGGGTCAGCGCTGATGCCGTCAACCGCGGCACGGAGGTCACTCGACAGCTCCCGCATCTCAGCGAGAACCGAATCGGCTCGCTCGGAGAACGGAGCCAGCGCACCATGACGTCGGAGTTCGGACACCGTCTCGGCGACTCGGTCATCGTCGTCGAGCACCTGAACCGCTCGGGAGGCGACCTCTTTCAACTCATCGGCTGAGGAGAGCAACACCTCCTCATCGGCAAGTCGCGACTCCTCGTCCGCGTCCTCGATTACCGCACCATCGATCTCCTCGATCTGGTAGCGCAAGAGGTCGATCTCTCGATAGCGCTCACCCGAGTCACCCCCGAGAGCCGCGATAGACGCCTCGAGTTCCGCCACCCGAGCAACCGCGTCGTCCCACAAGGCCGTATCGATCGCGCCGTATCGATCGATGGTTGAGCGCTGGGCGCCCGATCGCAGGAGGGAGTGATGGCTGTGCTGACCGTGGACCTCGAGTGCAGCCGACGCCACCTCGGCCAGGGCAGCGATCGTCGTCGGCCGGCCGTCGATATAGGCCCGAGACCTGCCCTCCAAGGGAACGACACGGGAGAGAACGGTCTCGTTCTCACCATCAACGACCCGGAGATCGACGCGGCACTCCTCGGCACCAACCCGTACGAGGGAACCGTCGGCTCGGTCACCGAGCACTAAGCCGAGGGCACGGACCACCATCGACTTCCCCGTGCCGGTCTCACCGGTGATAGCGGTTAATCCGGGACCGAGCGGCAGGGTGACCCGTTCGAGCACCGCGAGGTTCTCGATGTGGAGTTCGGCAAGCATCTCAGCGATCGGTGAGGCCGAACTTGGCCTTCAACGTCTGGTGGTACGGGCGGCGATCGAATCGAACGAACCGGGCTACCCGTGCCGACGGACGACATCTGATGCGATCACCTGGGGCCGCGTTAGCGCCCACCCGCCCGTCGAGGATGACACCGGCCGAGAGGGGGCCGAGCACTTCGACCTCGACGGTCTCGCTTGGATCGAGCACCATCGTTCGGTCGAAGAGCATGTGGGGGGCGACCGGTGTGACCAGAAGCGCGCGATGCCTCGGGGACACGATCGGTCCGCGCGCGGACAGCGAGTACGCGGTCGAGCCAGTCGGGGTGGCGACGATGACTCCATCACTCGCGAGGGTGGCGAAGGGCTCGCCGTCGATCAAGACGCCGAGCCGGATCGCCGTTCCGGGCGCCCCTTTTTCGACAACTACCTCGTTGAGGACGGTCGCGATCGACACCCCGTTGAGCTCGACGTCGAGCATCATCCGCTCATCGAGCCACCATCCGCCTTCCTCGGAGGAGAGCAATGCCCGACCGATCGCCTCGAGGCCGTCGGAGGCGCGCACCTGTGAGAGGTAGCCGAGCGAGCCGAGGTCTACTCCGAGGAGTGGGGCATCGCAGCCAGAAGCCGCCGAGACAGCTCGAAGCATCGTGCCGTCACCACCGAGGCTCACGACCAGCTGGGTGCCTTCGGGCGGGCCGGCCGCCGCCAGCGCCGCACCTGCTGACCCGAGCAGGCTCTCGGCGCAGACGTCGTCGAGGGTGAGGGCGTGGCCCTCGGCCTCAGCCCACTGCACGATCGAACGAAGGAGTTCAGCGACATCGTCGCGGGTTGGGTGGGCGACAACGTGAACGACCGCCATCTCAGCCTCCCACCCCGAGTCGCACGAGGTATTCCACGTTTCCTGACGCCCCAGTGATCGGCGAGGGAATTCTTCCGAGCACACAACAGCCAAGCGCCTCGTAATGAGCGGTGACGTCGTCGAGAGCAGCGCGGCGAATGGCGTCATCCTTGATGACGCCGCGGCCACGCGAGACCTCCCGACGCCCAGCCTCGAACTGCGGTTTGACCAGCAGCACCATCTCGGCCTCTGGTTTACACCATCTCAAGAGGGCGTCAGCGACCGTACGCAAGGAGATAAACGAAAGGTCCGCCACCACCAGGTCAACGGGGCCACCGAGCGTCGCCGGGTCGGCATCACGGATGTGAGTGCCCTCGTGCACTTCGACCCGCGGATCGCCAGCCACCCGCTCATGGATCTGATTCGTGCCGACGTCGATAGCGATGACCCGTTCGGCCCCGTGCTGCAGCAAACAATCGGTGAAGCCACCCGTCGAGGACCCCGCATCGAGCGCCAAGCATCCGTTCACATCGATCCCGAACTCTGTGATGGCGTGTTCGAGTTTCTCACCCCCCCGACTGACGTACTTCGGTTTGTCCCCGAGCACGCGGACAGCCGAACCAGTCGCGACCCGGCTCGCCGACCGTGCGGCCGGCGCACCATCCACCAGCACTTGACCCGATTCGATCAGGACGGAGGCCTCCGTGCGGCTCGCGGCGAGCCCCCGCCGCACCAATTCGCTGTCGAGACGCCGTCGCTCAATCGCCACGATCGGCCCGCCCGCGCTCGAGGAGCCAATCCGCCACCGCTCGAAGGTCGTCGTGGGATCCGGTATCGGACGGGGCATCGTCGTCGACCCCGGTGAGCACATGGGCGAACTCGGCTCCGACCGCCTCAGCCATGCGCCCGTCGGTGGAGGCGCGGTCCCCGACCATCACCAAGCGCATCACCGGGCCCGCCAGCCGAGTGGTAATCAGATCTGCCATCGGGGCCTCGGGTTTTCCAGCGATCACCGGCGCCACCCCACTCGCGGTTGCGACAGCAGCCAAGATCGAGCCACCTCCGGGAAGCAACTCAGCCTCGGTTGGAAAGGTTGGATCGGAGTTCGTGCCGATGAGGCGAGCTCCTGACCGAACCGCCCGCATGGCCACACCGAGTCGTCGGTAGTCGAACTCCGGATGAAGACCTACAACGACAGCGTCCACCGCGCCCGGAACGTCGGACTCGCCGGGAACGACTTCGCAGCCACGACGTTCGAGCTCGAGGCGGACTCCCGGACCAGCCGCACACAGAACACGCTCCCCCGGCTCACACAGCAACGCGGCGGCCATCGGCGAGGTCAGCACACGATCGCTCGCTGGAACGCCGAGCGACTCCAAGCGCTCAACATGGTGGGAGGCGGGGTCATGGGAGCTGTTCGTGATGAAGAGAACCTCCCAACCTGAGGCAATGAGGTCGTTCAGCGCCTCGACCGACCCGGGGATCGGCACAGCTCGGCGCCACACCACCCCATCTAGGTCACACAGCAGCACCTGACGTTCACCCACGTCGACATCATGACACCGAGGGGTGACACCTTCGACATGCCATCCTGTCCGTATGGCGGACCTTGTGCCCTTTCGCGCGCTCAGACCATCAGCCGACCGTGTCGGCTCGATGATCGCTCCCCCCTACGACGTGATGGGCCCCTCGGAGGTGCGCCGCTGGCGCGAGACCGACCCGACGAACATCACTCACGTCGATGTCGCTCTTCCCGAGGACGGCGACGCGCCCTACGTCGAGCTCGCGGGACGACTCAGGAACATGATCGGAACGGGGGTGCTGCGGCGCGACGAGCGACCCACCCTCACCATCCATCGGATGAGCTTCACCAACGCGCTCGGGGCGCATCGCACGATCTCGGGCGTTGTCGGAGCGCTCGAGGTCACCCACGGCGAAGGGGCCGGCGTGCTCGCCCATGAGCGCACCACCCCGAAAGCATCGACCGACCGCTTCGACCTGACCATCGCCACCGAGACGAATCTCTCGCCGGTCTGGGGCCTCGCGCTCGGAGCAGGCCTCACCGAACTGCTTGGCGACCCGGGAGTCGACACGATGGTCGCTCAGATGGACGACAGCGCCGCCGGACCCGTGACCCACCGTTGGGAAGTGATCGATCAGCCCTCGCGCATCGCGGCAATTCGCGACGTCATCGCCCGCGACGACGTACTCATCGCCGACGGCCACCATCGTTACGGAGTCGCCCAGCGGGTTCTCTCAGATCACGTCGACCGTTTGCCCGGCGCCACCCACACCCTCGCCTTCATCAGCGACCTCACCGAGGAGCAGTTGTCCGTCGCGGCGATCCACCGGGTGTATGACGGCGTCTCAACCGAGCGACTCCGCGAGGCGCTCAGCGTCGGCTACCAGCTGGAGATGGGCGACCCGATCGAATCAGCCGCAGCGGCGGTGAGCCTCCCGTCGATCATCGCCGAGCGCGACCAGCCCTGCCTCATCACTCCTGGTGGGACCGTCGAGTGGCTGGAGTCTCGTTCCGAGGTGTTCGACGGCGTCCGAGATCTCGATGGGGCACGGCTTGAGTACCTCCTCCGCGAAGTCGCCCATGAGGTTGACTATGTCCACGATCCGGTGGAGGCCGCCGAGCTGGCGCTTTCCAGACGACCGGGGGCCCTGTTGATCCGCCCCGTCGGTATCGCTGAGATCACCCGGACAGGCCGGACGGGCGAGCTGATGCCTCCGAAATCGACGTTCTTCTCGCCGAAGTTGCCGACCGGGGCGGTGCTGCGACCACTCGACGGTCGTTGAGCAGGCAGGCTCAGGTGATGGAGGCCGCGTAGATGGAGGCCACGGTCCCGTCGAGCACGCGGTCGAACTCGGTGTCGTCCATCTCGACGGAGAGGCCCTCGGCCAAAGCTCGCGAGAAGCTCGCGATCATCCCGTGTTGACGCGACAGGCGCTCATTCGCCTCGTCGCGCGGGTACCCACCCGAAAGAGCGACCACGCGCAGCACCGAGGGGTGCTCGATCAACGGGCGGTAAAGGTCGTCCACGGTGGGAATCGACAACTTGAGCATCACTGGCGAGTCGACGGGCACCGACTCAAGGCACCCGAGAATTTCGTCGAGCAGCATTCGCTCCGCTTCCGCTTTGTCGGGAATCGTGATGTCGACTTCGGGCTCGATGATGGGAACCAACCCGTACGAGCGAATTCGAGCGCCGATCTCGAACTGTTGACCGACGACCGCCCGCACACCGGACGCCGAGGCGGTCGCGATCACCGATCGCATCTTGGTGCCGAAGATCCCGGCCTTCACGGCGCGGGTGAGAAGTGCGTCGAGACCCGGGATGTCCTTCAGGACCTGCACGCCACCGTCAGGGTCAGCGAGGCCTTGGTCCACTTTCAGGAAGGGCAGAACGCCCTTGCGTTCCCAGAGGTACTGCGCGGTGGGCAGGCCGTCGACGGCGCGGTCCATAGTCATCTCGAAGAGGATCGCGCCGAGCACCCGCTCGTCGAACGCAGAACTCATCATCATTCGCGCCCGCATAGCGTGAATGAGGTCGAACATCTCCTCGTCAGATGACCAAGCATCGGAGGTGATTCCGTACAGGCCGAGCGCCTTCGGGGTGCTGCCGCCGCTCTGGTCCAACGCGGCGATAAAGCCCTTCCCAGACCTCATGCGTTCAAGTTGCTGTCGGTTCATCGGTTCGTCCTCCGGTTGTGAAGTTGGTCAGGAGCGATCGCCATCCACCGAGGGCAGGACTCTTAGCCCGAGCTCAGCGAGCTGAGCCGGATCAGCGGGAAGCGGTGACTCGGTCATCGGGTCGGTGCCGGATTGGGTCTTCGGATACGCGATCACCTCGCGGATGTTCTCCTCGCCCGCCAAGATCGCGATCAGTCGATCGAGTCCGTAGGCGAAACCGCCGTGCGGCGGCGCGCCGTAGTCGAACGGCCGCAGGAAGAAGCCGAACTTGCGCGCCGCTTCCTCGGGTCCGATACCGAGCGCGTTGAAGACGCGCTGCTGGAGTTCGGGCTCGTGGATTCGAATCGATCCCGACCCGAGTTCCCAGCCGTTGAGCACGAGGTCATAGGCGATCGACCGCACTGCGAGAGGGTCGCTCTCGATCAGATCGACATCATCGGGGTGAGGACGGGTGAAGGGATGGTGCCCGGGCCGCGGTCGACCCGAAACCGGGTCGACGCCGACGAAGAGCGGGAACTCGACCACCCAGACGTACCTGTATGGGCCTTGGTGAACGGGCGGACGACCCAAATCGTTCCTGAGGGTGCCGAGCACCTCGCAGGCGACCGACCACTCGTCGGCTACCAAGAGGAGAAGATCACCACTCTCGGCCTCGAGTTCCTTCGCGAGGCCGGCGCACTCCTCCGGTGAGAGAAACTTCGCTACCGGTGACTCGAGCTCGCCCCCATCGCCGACCTTGAGCCACACCAGGCCCTTAGCCCCAGCCTGTTTCGCTCTATCGGTCAGTCGGTCGAGTTGGCCGCGTCCATATTCGGCAGCCGCGCCCGGCACCCGAATTCCCTTGATCGTCGACGCCGAAGCGAACGCCTTGAATTCGGTCGCAGAGAACACATCACCGAGGTCGACGAGTTCCAGACCGAAGCGGAGATCCGGCTTATCGCTGCCATAACGGTCCATCGCCTCATGCCAAGTCATCCGCTCGATCTCAGGAGGACGTTCCCCCGTGACGGCCTCAGCGGCATCGAGCACCGAGCGACCAACGGCGTCGAGAACGTCGTCCTGACCGACGAAGCTCATCTCGAGGTCGAGCTGCATGAACTCGTACTGCCGGTCGGCGCGAAGATCCTCATCACGCAAGCACCGAGCGATCTGGTAGTAGCGATCGACACCCCCAACCATGAGCAACTGCTTGAAGAGTTGCGGCGACTGCGGAAGGGCGTAGAACGAGCCCTTCTCCTTACGCGATGGCACCAAGAACTCCCGAGCTCCCTCGGGCGTCGAGGGCACCAGCATCGGAGTCTCCACCTCGACGAAGCCCTGGGACTCCATCGAGCGCCTCACGGCGGCGTTCACCGCCGAGCGGATGCGAAGATTGCGCTGCATGCGGGTGCGGCGCAGGTCGAGATAGCGATACTGCAACCGCACGTTCTCGTCGACGGAGTCAGCTCGCTCGTCGATTGGGAAAGGAGGCGGGGTCGCCGACCTCAGAATCTCAACCTCGCACTCCCCGATCTCGACCGCGCCGGTCGGAAGGGCATCGTTTCGGGTGCCGTCGGGGCGCTCGCGCACCACCCCGGAGACCCTCACGACGTACTCGGAACGCACGTCGACGTCGCTGTTCAATACGCACTGAACAATGCCGGTGTGATCGCGGAGATCGACGAAGGCGAGGTGCTCGCCGTGCTCGCGGCGCCGCGCCACCCAACCGCACAGGGTCACCCGCTGGCCGATGTCGGCCTCGCGGGGGGATCCGCACATGTGCGTGCGCATCGATGTGCTGGCGGAACTCGCTGTGCTCATGTCCTCAACTCTCGGTCATCTCAGGGGGTTCATTCTCGGCTAGGGCGGCGGCGACCCGTGCAGCCGTTTCGGCGCGCGGCCACTGCTCTTGTGGACGCACACCGCGCAGGAAACGCGCTGTCACCGTATCCGACGCTGCTTCATCCTCACCGATGATTAGGGCCAGTTCGGCGCCACTGCGATCGGCCGCCTTCATCTGCGCCTTCATGCTCCGTCCGCCGAACCCCCGGTCGACGGACCGCCCAGCACGACGAAGCTCCGTCGACAGCGCGAGCGCCTCAGAACCGCCGGTGGTGTCCACCACGAACACCTCGACCCCGCCAGCGGGGCCGGGAAAGACGGACTCAACGTCACAAGCGATAAGGGTGCGTTCCACGCCGATCGCGAAGCCGATACCAGGGGTCGCCGGTCCACCGAGATCCTCGACGAGACCGTCGTAGCGTCCACCGCCTCCCAGAGCGTTCTGGGCACTGTCGAGCGCACCGGACCGGAACTCGAAGGTGGTGCGGCGGTAGTAATCGAGCCCTCGCACGAGGCCTCCGTCGAGACGCCACGGAACGCCGATTCGATCAAGTCCGTCCCGCACAGCAGCGAAATGTTCGGCCGCCTCAGGCGACCAAAACTCCTCGATGCGAGGTGCCCCGGCGATGATTGGAGCGTCTTCGGCGCGCTTGGAGTCGAGGACGCGGAGCGGGTTCCGTTCGAGCGTCTCGCGGGACTGCTCGCTCAACTCACCGTCGTGAGCACGCAGATGTTCTCCGACGGCCTCGCTGAATCGTCGACGGTCCTCCGGGTCGCCGAGGGAGTTAAGCACGAGGTCCACATCAGCGAGTCCAAGGGACGTCAGAAAATCCCATCCGATGGCGATGACCTCGACATCGGCGTACGGGTCATCGGTTCCAAGAACCTCCACACCGACCTGATCGAACTGACGCTGACGTCCACGTTGCGGCTTCTCGTAGCGGAAATTCGGACCCGAGTACCACGCCTTGTACGGAAGGGAGGGTCGATGCTCGACGAACGCCCGGCACACGCTCGCTGTCTGCTCCGGACGGAGCGCAACATGCCTGCCGCCGCGATCAACAAAGTCGTACATCTCCTTGGAGACGACGTCGGTCGCCTCACCGATCCGAGAGAAGACGCCGATGTCCTCCAAGATTGGGGGGACGATCTGCTCATACCCAGCCGCGCCGACCACCGTCACGAAGGCGCTATCGAAGGCTCGCCTTCGGGCTGCGTCATCACCCAGGAGGTCTCGCATCCCCGGCGAGGTGCGGAAGGTCGTCACGCGGCGAGGATACCGGTCAACCCCGATCGGCCCCGGGGACCGTGCGGTAGGCGTCGTACACCGAGTTGATCGCCTTAATCCTGTTGATGACGGCCTGGAGTTGCGCCGGATTCGACAACTCGAACTCGAAGCGCATCTTGGCCACACGATCACCCCCGGTGAGCGTCTCACAGGCGAGGATGTTGACGTGGTGGTCTGAGAGAGCGTTCGCGACGTCGCGAAGCAGGTTCGACCGGTCGAGAGCGACCACCTCCACGCCGGCCCGATAGTGCGCTGGGCCCGTCTCGGAGTCCCAGTCAACCTCGATCATCCGGCCCGAATGCTCCTCGGCGAGCCCAACCGCGTTCGCGCAGTCAGCCCGATGCACACTCACGCCCCGCCCACGGGTCACGAAACCAAGGATCTCATCTCCGGGCACTGGGGTGCAGCAGTTCGCGAGGCGCACCAGAAGGTCCTCGAGTCCCTCGACGTGAACGCCGACCTCCGGGTCGCGCCGGAGGTGGTGACGGATCGGGTCAGGATCCACCTCTGGAACATCACCGCGCTCGAGTCGGGCGACCCGTTGAGCGATCGACCTCGCTGATTGGTGACCCTCCCCGATTGCCGCGAGGAGAGCGTCGACATCGGCCAAGCCCGCCTCGGTGAGCGCCTGGTCGAGGACCGTGGCCTCGCTCTCAGATCGAAGGGCCAGGCCCTCCCGGCGCAACTCGTCATCGAGTTCCTCTCGGCCCGCCTCAATCATGTCGAGGCGTCGCTCACGGGAGAACCACTGGCGGATCTTGTTGCGCGCCCTCGCGCTCACGGCGAAGCCGAGCCAGTCCTGACTCGGAGCGGCTGAGTCAACCTTCGAGGTGAAGATCTCGCAGCTGTCACCGCTGGCGAGCACTGAGTCGAGGGCGACGAGGCGACCGTTCACCTTCGCGCCGATACAGGCATGCCCGACCTCGGTGTGTACCGCGTAGGCGAAGTCGATCGGTGTCGACCCAACGGGAAGGGTGATCACACGGCCTTTCGGCGTGAACACGAAAACCTCGTCCTGCTCGAGGTCGGTCTTCAAGTTCTCCATGAACTGCGCCGGATCGGAAACCTCGGCCTGCCAATCGAGCAATCGGTTCAACCAGTCGATGTCGCCCGAAGGAGAGTCGGACTTGTAGGCCCAATGGGCTGCCACTCCCCATTCGGCACGCCGGTGCATCTCCGAGGTTCGGATCTGCACCTCGATAGGACGTCCCGATGGCCCGATGACTGTGGTGTGAAGGCTCTGGTAGAGGTTGAACTTCGGCATCGCGATGTAGTCCTTGAAGCGCCCGACCACCGGGCGCCACCGACCGTGGATCGTGCCGAGCGCCGCGTAGCAGTCCTTAATCGAGTCGACCACGACCCGAACCGCGACGATGTCGAAGATCTCGTCGAACTCGCGTCCCTTAACGACCATCTTCTCGTAGATGCTCCACAGATGCTTTCCGCGTCCAGTGACCTCGGCGTTGATGCCGAGCTCAGTGAGCCGGCTTCGCACCTCCGCGACCGCTTGAGCGACGTAGATCTCCCGCTCAGGTGTTCGACTCGCGACCAAGTGATCGAGTTCAGCGAATCGCTTCGGATGCAGGGCCGCGAAAGAAAGGTCCTCCAATTGCTGGCGGAGTTCCTGGATTCCGAGGCGATGAGCCAACGGGGCATAGATGTCGAGCGTCTCTTGGGCGATGCGGCGCTGCTTCTCAGCCGGCATCGCAGCGAGGGTCCGCATGTTGTGGAGGCGGTCGGCGAGTTTGATCACCAGCACACGGAGATCTCGGGCCATGGCCACGAGCATCTTGCGCATAGTGGCCGCCTGCTGGGCCTCCCTGGAGTCGAACCTGATCCGCTCGAGCTTCGTGACCCCATCGACGATTGCCGCGACGTCCGATCCGAACTCCGCCTCAACCTCAGAGAGGCTCAACTCGGTGTCTTCTACCGCGTCATGCAGAAGGGCGGCCGCCAGAGAGACCTCGTCGAGTCCGATCTCAGCAACGATTCGTGCGACGGCGAGAGGGTGGTTGATGTAGCTCTCTCCGCTCGACCTGGTTTGAGTCCGGTGGGCGTTCGCGGCAACGCCGTACGCGCGCGACACCATCTGGACTGGAGCCTTCGGGTGGTGCCCTCGATACACGGCGAGGACCGGCGTGAGTTCGCTCGGAGTGAGATGCTCGTGGTTTCGGCGCCATGGGAGGACGCGATCGACGGTCGACACGTCAGTACTCCACCAGGCTCTCCGCCCGCCGGGCGCCGAGCGCCGCGCGTCCACCGAGAGCAGGCAACTCCACCAAGAATCCCAGACCGACGACGTCGCCCCCGAGTGCCTCCACTAACCGGCAGGTCGCTGCGGCCGTGCCGCCCGTCGCGAGCACATCATCGATGATCAGAATCCGCTCGTCCGGATGGATGGCATCGCGGTGGATCTCGAGCTTGTCGCTGCCGTATTCGAGGTCATACTCCTCACGGGCAACAGCCCACGGCAACTTGCCCGACTTGCGCACCGGAACGAAGCCCGCCCGCAACCGATACGCCACGGGGGCCGCGAGGATGAAGCCTCGCGCTTCAACTCCTACCACTCGGTCGACCGCGAGGTCGTCGAAGCGACTCACCAAGTCGTCGATGGCTCGACCAAAGGCCGCTCCCCCACCGAGAAGTGGGGTGATGTCACGGAAGGTGACACCCTCCGAGGGGTAATCGGCGATGTCACGGATGTGTTCGCGAAGCCAGTCGCTGGTCGCCGCCATGGTCCAACGATACCGAGGCGACCGACCCGCCGTCAGCGACGCTTCTTGCGGCGAGGCCTCGGGGCGTGGTTGAGCACGCTCGCTGCATCGGCGACCGCGCGCGACTCACCCGGCTCAGCCTCGTCTCCACGAACTCGACGTCCCGCGGGAAGGCCGCCCATCACCATCGCTCGAAGCGGTTCCCCGACCGCGCGCGCCCAGCGACGATCCCGCCATTCGGCTGATCGTCCCTTCAGAACGGCCAGCAGGGGTGCGGCGATGAAGATCGATGAGTAAGCCCCGGTCACCATGCCAATGAGCAGGGCGATCGCGAATTCGCTCAGGGTCGAAGCCCCAAGGAGTCCTGCGCCGATCAGGAGAAGCGACACCACGGGCACCACCGAGGAGAGGCTCGTGTTGACCGATCGCATGATCACCTGGTTCATGGAGATGTTCATCACATCGGCAAACGGCGCTCGGTGCGCAGCGAGACGGGCCTCGTTCTCTCGGATCCGATCGAACACGACAATCGTGTCGTAGAGGGAGTAGCCGAGGATGGTGAGGAAGGCGATGACGGTCGCTGGGGTGACGACGAAGCCGAACACCGAGTAGATGCCGACGCTGATGACGACATCGTGGAGCATGGCGACAATCGCGCCAACCGCCATGCGCCATTCGAATCGGATCGAGATGAACACCGCGACC
>Ga0129345_1000564_pt1 | contig 13587 bp, 13 predicted proteins | sample CPBDNA_FD_94425 | JGI IMG/M metagenome (GOLD analysis project Ga0129345, IMG submission 94425) | Freshwater to marine salinity gradient microbial communities from Chesapeake Bay, USA - CPBay_Sum_20_0.8_DNA | ecosystem: Environmental > Aquatic > Marine > Coastal | place: USA: Chesapeake Bay...
ATGAAGTTTGTGACTGCAGCGGGGCATTCCGTGCCCATTGAAATTAAGCGTCGCAAGGGCACCCGTCACTTGCGTCTTAGCCTGGGCCAACAGAATCAAATCGTCGCTTCTGTGCCTTGGCATACGAGCGAGCGAGGGATTCTGGGCTTCATCGGCAAACAAAGTGCCTGGCTTGAAGTGCAGCTAGGCCGCGCGCCGCGCCTCTATTCGTTGTCTGAATGGCTGGCCGAACGCCCTCAGCTTGTCGCTAGTGGCGATATTTTCGCAGTCCGCATCGAGCAGACTGCGAGACGCCGAGCCGACTATTGTTTTGACCAAGGTGGGGCGGTGCTGGTCATACGCCTGCCCGAGCTGGATGAAGACTCTTTACTGGGCTTGGTACGCCGTTTCGCCAAGGATGCGCTGACCTGCCGGGTCGCCTATCACGCCAAACGCTTGGAACTGACGTATCGTGCCTTGTCGGTGCGTGACCAGTCGAGCCGCTGGGGGTCCTGCTCCGCGCGCCGTGCGCTCTCTTTGAATTGGCGCCTCGTTTTACTCCCACCCACTCTACAGGACTATGTCATCCTGCACGAACTGGCGCACTTGACCGAAATGAACCACGGTAAGCGCTTTTGGGCCTTGCTCGACCGGTATGATTCTAATCGTGTGGCCCACGAAGCCGAACTCGACTCTGTCAGCGCCCAACTCATGCGCGTCGGATGCGTGAAGTAGCTGGTGATTCAGATTAGTCCTTGAGCTTGGATGCCGAAGATCGAGGAGATGGAGGCCGCGCGTATTATATGTGCCGGCGATGCATGCAGGGACGGCGTAGCTCAGTGAGCCGCCCACTTTGAACACACTAAAGCAAAACAATCTGCGGCTCTATGCGACAGAAAGCGCTTAACGAGTCTGGTCTGTTTTCGACTGAACCGCATCCGATTCGGGCTGACTTGCCTTGAAGCTTAGAAGCACGTATAGGAGCGTGCCAATTACAATGCCACAGTCTGCGATGTTGAATGAGGGGTATCGACCGGTGGGCATGATATAGGGAATATTCAACGGGAAGTGGAAATCGAGAAAGTCGATCACATGGCCATGTATCAATCGGTCGATCATATTCCCAACAATGCCGCCGATCAATAAGCCGAAGGCCCATTGCATGGGTTTACGGTGGAGCTCCAAGCTATGCCGAAGTTTGTAGATAGCGAAGAGCGCGACCAGGGCGAAAGCCGCAAGTAGGCCGCCGTAGCCCGAGAACATGCCCCATGCGGCGCCTTCGTTGCCGATGTGGACGATGTAGAAAAAACCATCGATCACTTCAATCGCCTCCGGGGGGTAGTAACTGTCGAGCTCCAAGTTGTTAAAAATCCAAGCCTTGGAAACTTGGTCGAGAAGAAAGATCACAATGGCCGAGGCGAAGAGCCATCGGTAAGGCTTAATTTTGCTGGAGAATGGGGACGGCATATGGAGACGAAAAGCTTGCACCTATACCTGCGCCACACTCACCCTGTCAAAGTTAACCGACTGAAAGCTAAGAATTCGGGCCGATCCAACCCTTGCGCCAGAAAAATACTGCCAATCCGGCGGTCGCGGATAGGCACAAACTCCAAAAAACGGGATAGGAATACTTCCACTCCAGTACGGGGATATGTTCGAAATTCATTCCATAGACCCCGGCCAAGAAGGTGATTGGGATGAAGAAACTGGCCATGATCGTCAGCAGCTTCATAATTTCGTTCATCTTGTTGCCGACCGATGACTGATATAGATCGCTCAAACCGGAAGCCGTGTCGCGGTAAGTCTCCAATAGGTCGATCACTTGCATGACGTTATCCTGAATGTCGCGGTAAAAGGTCTTCAAGTCCGGATGAATAAATGCCGATTCATCACGGTGCAAGTGGTCCACCAATTCGCGGATCGGCCAGAGGACTCGCCTTTGCAGGGATAAGTCGCGCTTCATTGAGAAGAGCTTCTGCTGGCTACTCGTCGTGGGGTCTTCCAATATCTCAAATTCCAACTCTTCCAGCGCTGCTCCGTAGGCTTCGAGGATGGGGAAGATGTGGTCGACGATCGAGTCCAGTAGGGCGTAGAACAAGTAATCGGCTTGATAGGTCCGGAAACGACTGGTCTTGTTTTCCAAGCGCTTGCGGACGGGATCGAAGACATCGCCTTCCACCTCTTGGAAAGAAATCAACGTGTCGCTGAAGAGGAAAAAACTGACCTGTTCATTTTTCAATTTATCGTCGGCTAACTGTAGCTGACGTGCGATGATGAATAGGTGGCTTTCGAAAGTTTCTACTTTGGGGCGTTGGTATGTGTTGATCACGTCTTCCGCCGAAAGCGTATGCAGCCCGAAATGTTTACCGACCTGATCGATCGTGCTCGGGCGTAGGCCGTCGATATTAATCCAGCGCACATGGGGCGTCTCTTTCTTGGGGAGTGCGAGCGCCGCCTCGATGTCAGAGAAGGTATGGGTTTCATGGCCGAACTCACCGTAATCAATCACAGTGATACGGATCCGGATCGTCGGGTCCTCCTTTTTGATGTATTGTTCGATTCCCGGTGCCGTGCCCGGTTCGGCGACGTGCGGGGATTCGGAGGATCGACTGATCGGCTTGAAAACGCTTTTGCCGACCACAAGGATACTCGAAGTGATTGCGTTCGCCGCATTGGAGAGGGCGCCGGTCGTGGCCTGTGCGACGTCTTTGGCGGATGCGATGGGTGGTTTCACTGTACGTATTTAGCTCTAAATAGGAAGCTAAGCTTCCGCCGGCATGTCCCGGAAAAAGATGCCTGTCTTACCGACCCCGCCCACATACTCGCAGCCCAGCTTGGCCGGAATCTCGGCGCAGTAGGTTTTGATCGCGGCACGCTCAGCCTCGAAGCGGATCTTGATTAGACCGTTCTTGGTCAGAGCGATTTCGATCTCGGCGAGGACGGTTTCGCTGAGCCCTTGTTTGCCGATATGGACGTGCGGCTTGAGTCTCTGACCGATGCCTCGGAGCTCCTTTTTTTCTGCACTGGTCAATGGTTCGTTTTCCATAATATGGCTGTATTAGTGCGGAGCCGTCCCGTCGACGAGCACAAAAGTCGTGAACTTAGTTTGCTTTGCGCGGGGAAGGCGCTCAATTTTATTCCATGTTTACGAAATACTTCCTGACTTCGCTTTTAGTGGGTCTCATGCTTTCGCTAGTTGGCTGTCACACCGTCCCGCAGACAGGGCGCTCCGCCCTGCATCTCGTGCCTTCGGAGCAGCTTGCCTCAATGGCGGCCGCTCAGTTCGGACAATTAAAACAGGATACGCCGATTTCCACTGACCCGACCTACAATGCGATGGCCCGTCGCGTCGGCGAGCGAATCGCCTATGTGGCCGCCCCGGATATGCCGAATGCCCAGTGGGAATTCGTCGTTTTTGACGATGATGAGCAGATCAACGCATTTGCCATGCCGGGCGGTAAAGTAGCCGTTTACACGGGCATTTTCAAAGTCGTCAAGAGTGATGCAGATCTTGCGGTCGTCATGGGGCACGAAGTGGCGCACGTCGCGGCTGGTCACGGTAACGAACGTATCTCCCAGCAAGTTCTGGCCGCTGGCGGTGCGCTCGCATTGCAGATGGGCACCCGTGACTTGGATAGCTCAGATCGGCAGTTGATTATGGCTGCCTATGGCGCGGGGGCGACGATTGGTGTTATGCTGCCCTACAGTCGCTACCACGAAAGCGAGGCCGATGAGATCGGGCTCATCTACGCAGCCAAGGCGGGTTACGACCCGCGTGCGGCCCTCGGCTTTTGGGAGCGGATGGAAGCACAAAAGAATGGTGCACCCCCCGAGTTCCTTTCGACGCACCCATCAGGTTCTACTCGTATTCGTAAGCTGAACGAACTGATGCCCAAAGCCCTTGAAATTTATAAAAACCGCTAAGTGTATGCGCCATCCTGTCGAAGCTCTTAAAGAATATATCCGTTTTCCCTCCGTTTCAACGGACCCTGCCTACGCTGAAGGTATGCGCGGTGCCCGCGAATATGCTGCCAGTCTACTCAAGCAACTGGGCTTTACCGTTGAGGTCGTTGCAACTGATTTGCATCCCATACTCCTCGCCGAGCGGCTGGGCTCGCCGGACTGGCCGCATGTGGTCCTATACGGGCACTACGATGTCCAGCCTGCAGATCCTTTCGCTCTCTGGACAGATGCCCCTTTTGAGCCGACGGAACGCGATGGCCGCCTCTACGGTCGCGGCACTGCCGATAACAAAGGCCCCACTATCGTGCACATGGCGGCACTCTCCCGCGTCCTCGAAGAAAACCCTGACCTGCCGCTCAACATCACCTACGTAATCGAGGGTGAGGAGGAGATCGGCAGCCCGAGCATGCCTAAGTTTTTTGACCAATATGCGGCGCGTCTCTCGAAAGCCGACTTCATGTTGGTTTCCGATACAGGCAGCCCAAATACCGAGCAAATCGTCATCACCACCGCTTTGCGGGGACTCGTCGACTTTGAAATAAAGCTACGCGGAGCGAAGGTAGATCTGCACTCCGGTATCCACGGGGGGGCAGTCTATAACCCGCTCCAGGCTTTGATGGAAATCTGCGCTTCGCTGCACAATCCCGATGGTTCAGTCAATGTGCCCGGCTTCTACGATGATGTCCTGCCGGTCTTTGATTGGGAGCGCGATGAGCTCAAGCGATACCCCGAGACGGTTGAGAGCTATCGCCAAATGCTCGAGGTGCCTGCGTTTTATCCGGCCAATGGTCTCAGTCCGCTTGAAGCAGTGCGCTTCGGTCCCACCCTTGAATTCAATGGTATCGGCGGTGGTTACCAAGGTGAAGGTTCCAAGACAGTCATCCCGAGCGAGGCCTTTGCCAAGATTACCTGTCGATTGGTTTCCAATCAGGATCCGGGCAAAATTAAACAGCAATTGATCGCCACGATTAAAGAGCGCTGCCCGGATGGCGTCAGGCTTACTTTCCGTGAAGGTGGCATCGCGGAGGCCTACCTGGTCGTGCCGCCCGAGCGTCCGAATACCCCGGCTGATCAGCCGGCAGCTTTGGCACGTGCTTTTAAAGCGGCCGATGTCGCGATTGGTGATCAGTTTGGTAGAGCCCCGATCTATCTGCGCGAGGGGGGGAGTATACCCGTGATTGCCGACTTCAAAAAACGCGCGGGGCTTGATGCGCTCATGATCGGTCTTTTTACGCCCGTCGATAACCTGCACGCCCCCGACGAAAGTTTCAGCCTCGCACTCATGGACAATGCGATCGCGGCCTTCGAGCAGATAATTAAAAACATAGCCTTGCCGCCTGTGGTGGCGTAGCTGGGCAGGGTGAATCGATGGAAAGCGCAGCCGAGTCATCTTGCCGGTAGACGATTGGATTCATGGGCTCTAACTGGGCAGCTTTTCTCTTACATTCTCATGCATAGCACCCCGAGCACGCTTCCTTTAGGTATCTACTGCCATGTGCCTTTTTGTGCTTCAACCTGTGATTTTTGTGCCTTCTACCAGGAAAAGCCGCACCGTAGAGATTTAGACCGCTACCTTGACGCTATGGATTTGGAGTTCGCACAGATTCCGACGGACCGTCTCGTCGATACCGTCTTCTGGGGTGGGGGCACACCCGGCCTTCTAGCGGCTGGAGATTTGGAGCGCTTGGGGCGTTCCCTGCTCAGTCGTTTGGCCGAGCCGCCGCTCGAGTGGACGATTGAGATGGCGCCTTCGACCGTGAAGGCTGATAAGCTGGAAGTGCTGCGCGATCTTGGGGTGACGCGAATTTCGATGGGCGTGCAAAGCTTCGACCCCCAGCTTCTCCAATCCCTCGGTCGCCTACACAGCCCGAAGCAGATCTATACTGCCTGGGAGCGGGTGCAGGCGGCAGGTTTTCCGCAGACGAATCTGGACCTGATGTTCGCTATCCCCGGGCAGAGTATTGAGCAGTGGGAGGCAGACATCCGCGAGGCTGCACGGCTGGCACCTACCCATCTCTCGACCTATTGCCTGACCTTCGAAGAAGATACCGCGCTCTACGTAAAGCTCTCTCAAGGCAAGGTCTCCATTGATGAGGAAAAGGAGCTGCGATTCTACGAACGTGGCTGGGAGCTGTTAAATGAACTCGGCTACGCACAATACGAGATCTCGAACTTCGCTCAAGCGGGCGCCGAATGTATTCATAACACGAATACGTGGTGCATGCATGAATGGCTCGGCTGCGGCCCCTCTGCAGCGAGTCAATATGGGGGCGAGCGCTACCAGCGCCCGGCCAATCTGGACCATTGGTGCGCGGCGCTGGAGTCGGGTGAATATCCCAAAACAGAGCGTGTCGAACTGGATGATGATTTGTTGCTCGCCGATTCGATCATCTTCGGTCTGCGCATGAACGCAGGCGTTGACCTCGATGTGCTGCAGGAGCGCTTTCAAGCGTCCGCCCATCGTCGCGAATTAGAGACCGCACTGCGACGTTTCGAGTCGGAAGGCCTGGTCGAATCGAAGGGGCCGCACTACCGGCTGACGCACCAGGGCCGCTTGCTCTGCGATGCTATCGGCAGTGCTTTGTTGGATATCTAGAGTTACCCAAAGGTTTTTCCGTCCCAGCCCCATTTGCCGGGCTCGATGTCGGAGAAATTTAAAAAGATGCGGTCGGCGCGGATGTCGACTGTCAGGCTGAGGCGTTCGCAGAGTTCTTTGCTTAACTTGCCGGGGGCGTCCTCGGGCAGGCGTATGGCACGCAGTTCGACAAATGCCGTCGGAGCGTCTGTGCCGGCCATTGTCATCTTGGCAGTTGTCCAACTGGTCATGACGATTTTTTCCGGTTTGTCCAAGAGCTCTGCCACGGCCTGAGAAAGCGTTTTGAGCGCGTTGCTTTTCTCTGCGTCGGAGAGCGTGAGATTCGAGGTGACGTGAATGAGTGGCATGGTGGGTTACCCTGTGTATTCGTTTTTTAGATACGTAATGAGCGAAGGGATCGCTTCGGCCATTGAATCAAAGCAGGCGGCATAAGCGGCATAATTTTGGCCGTAGGGGTCCGGTATCTCCGGGTCGTGCTCCGGGCCCATAAATTCACGGAAGAGGTGCACGCGCTCGGGCAAGTCGTGATGGTAGTGGCGCAGGATATCGAGGTGCGACTGGGTCATGCCGAAAATAACGAAGGCTTCTTTGATTAGATCATCAGTCACGGGCTGGCTCTTGTGGCTGGTAAGATCGAGTTGCACTTTTTTGAGCGCAGCCACGGAATTGGCTGAGGCTGGATCTCCATAACCGGCGGCGACGCCGGCGGACGCGACTTGGAGCTGGTTGAGGGGAGCGTCCTGCGCGGCTAGGGCATGCTGTAAAAGCTTTTCAGCCATCGGGCTCCGGCAGATGTTGCCCGTGCAGATGGTGAGTATGAGCTTGCGTTTCGTGCGCATGGTAGAGTGGTAAGACTATCGTCTTTTACTGTTTTGTAAAGCGTCGCCTTATCAGCGGCTCAGCTCGCGGTGCCCGATATCGCGGCGCAGGTATTTGTCTTTGAAGTCTATCGCGTCGCAGACGGAATAGGCGAGCTCGGCGGCATCTTTCAGAGTGGCTGCGTGTGCGCTGACCCCCATTACGCGCCCACCGGCGGTGCGAATCGTGCCGTCTTGGTCGAGTGTGGTGCCCGCATGTACAATTGCGCTGTGGTCGGGTATGTATTCAGGGAGGTGGATCGCTTCGCCCTTGGCATAGGTGCCCGGGTAGCCGCCGGCAGCGAGCACGATGACAATAGCCGCGCCCTCGCGAAACTGAAGCTGGGCGGGTAGAGGCGCACCTTTGGCGGAGGCGAGAAGCACAGGCACGAGGTCATCGGCCACCATGGGCAGGAGTACTTGGGTCTCGGGGTCGCCGAAGCGGACGTTGTATTCGAGCACTTTGATGCCCTTGTCCGTGAGCATGAGGCCGGCGTAGAGAGTGCCGCAATAGTTGATCCCATCAGCCTTAAGGCCAGCCAGCGTGGGCTTGATGACTTTTTCTTCGATCTCAGCCTGCATCGCAGGGGTGACACGGCTGGTTGGCGTGTAGGCGCCCATGCCGCCGGTGTTTAGGCCAGTATCGCCTTCGCCCACGCGTTTGTGGTCTTGGCTGGGGGGCAGGCAGACGAAGTCTTCGCCCGAGGCGATAACGTGTATAGAGGCTTCTTCGCCGTAGAGGGTCTCTTCGATCACGATTTCCTTGCCGCTGCTGCCGAAGGCGTCGCCCTCAAGCATATCTTTGATTGCGGCGACGGCCTCATCCTGCGTCTCGGCCATGATCACCCCCTTACCTGCGGCGAGGCCGCTGGCTTTAATCACGATGGGCGCGGGGTGCTCTGCGAGGTAAGCAAGGGCGGGAGCCACTTCTGTGAAGGTGCCGTAGGCGGCGGTTGGGATGTTGTGACGGGCAAAAAAGTCTTTGCAGAAGGCTTTACTTGATTCGAGTTGGGCACCGTCTTTGTTCGGTCCGTAGGCGGGTATGCCGACCTCGGCCAGCGCATCGACGAGGCCGAGGCTGAGAGGAACTTCTGGGCCCACGACAACCAGGCCGACTGAATGTTGCTCTGCCAGGCCGACTAGGCCGGGGATATCCTCGACGGAAACGTCGAAACATTGCACCTCAGAGGCCATGCCACCGTTGCCCGGGGCGGCGATCACCAAATCGGCCATGGGGCTTTGCAGGCATTTTTGGACGAGGGCGTGTTCACGGCCACCAGAGCCGACGACGAGGATGTTGATCTTGGGTGTGTCTGACATAAGCTGCGAAGTTCCCAGAATCGACGGCGCAGGTAAAGTTCGTTTTCAAGAAAGAGGGTTGAACTTTTCCCGCAGACCGTGATTTTAGCGCGTTCCCGCTTATGACAGACCTCAACCATACTCGCAATTTCTGCATCATCGCCCACGTGGATCACGGTAAGACGACGCTTTCCGACCGTATTCTCGAACTGACGCGCACAGTGGAAATGCGCGATATGAAGGCGCAGCTGCTCGATTCGATGGATCTGGAGCGAGAGCGCGGCATCACGATCAAGAGCCACCCCGTTTCCATGATCTACCGAGCGAAGGATGGTCAAGACTACGCCTTCAACCTGATCGACACTCCAGGGCACGTCGATTTCTCTTACGAGGTCTCACGCAGTCTGGCGGCCTGTGAGGGCGCCATGCTGCTGATCGATGCAGCCCAAGGCATCGAGGCGCAGACCGTGGCCAACGCCCATCTCGCGTTAGAGCAGGGCCTGGAAATTATCCCCGTGATCAACAAAGTGGATCTGCCAAGCGCCGACGTGCCCGCGATTATGGTGCAGCTTGAAGATGTCCTGGCCATTCCCGCTGACGAGGCAGTTTTGACTAGTGGCAAAACCGGTATCGGGATCGAAGATCTCCTTGAAGCCGCCGTGGCCCGTGTCCCCAAGCCCCGCTGGGCGGACGTCGAGGGGCTGCGTATGCTGATTTTTGACTGCATTTACGATGCCTATAAAGGTGTGATCTGCTACGTGCGTGTCTTCTCGGGAGAGGTGAAGATGAACGACCAGATCATCACCATGAGCGACGAGCGTAAGATGCAGGTCAAAGAAGTTGGCAAATTTTCCCCTGCGATGACTAAGCAGGACACCCTGAGAGCCGGGGATGTGGGCTATGTAGTGACCAATCTCCGTGATGTGGCCGAGCTCAAACTCGGCGACACCATCACCCATAGCGCGAATCCTACTAAGGAGATGTTGCCCGGCTATAAAGAAGTCCGGCCGATGGTCTTTAGCGGCATCTACCCGATCGACACAAACGATTACAATAAACTCAAAGCCGGCATGGGCAAACTGCGCCTCAACGATGCCGCCTTTGTCTATCAGTCGGAAAATTCCGTCGCCCTCGGTTTCGGCTTCCGGTGTGGCTTCCTTGGCTTGCTCCACATGGAGATCATCCAGGAACGCATCCGCCGAGAGTATGACCTCGATGTCATCTCCACCTATCCAAGCGTGGTCTACCTCGTCACTAAAACGGACGGCGCTCAGGTCGAGGTGCATAATCCGGTCCACTTGCCCGATCCCGCGGAGATCGAGTGTATCGAAGAGCCGATGATCAACGCCTCGATCCACACCCCGAGTGATTCGATCGGCGATGTGCTCGCCCTCGTCTCCGAGAAACGCGGTATCTGTGAACACACCGAGACGATCGACGCACAGCGCGTCATGCTCGTCTGCCGTGTGCCGCTCAATGAAATCCTGATCGATTTTAACGACCGTCTCAAAAGCATCACCCATGGCTACGGCTCGATGGACTATGAGATGGCTGGCTACGAAAAAGCCAAGCTCTGCCGCCTCGACATCCGCGTGAACCAGGAGCCAGTCGACGCATTCTCTTCCATTGTTCATATCGAAAAAGCCGAGGGTCGCGGCCGCGCCCTTTGTAAGCGATTGAAGGAGATTCTCCCTAAGCAGATGTTTAAAATCGCCATCCAAGCGGCGGTCGGCTCGAACGTCGTTGCACGCGAGACGATCAGCGCTTACCGCAAGGATGTGACGGCCAAGTGCTACGGCGGCGACATTTCCCGTAAGCGTAAACTCCTCGAGAAGCAAAAAGAGGGCAAGAAGCGCATGAAGAACATCGGCAGTGTCTCCATCCCGCAGGACGCCTTTATCAAAATTCTAAAGACCTCCGACGGAGGGTGAGGTCTTGTCGATACATGCTCTGCATGTATCGAGTCTATATACTGGCAAGCGCTTAAGCGATGAAACGCTTAATCCGCCCGGTCACGCGCTCGCGGCCCATGACTTCGAGCATGGGTAGCAGATCGGGGCCGCCCCCTTGGCCGCTGGTGGCGTAGCGTAGGGCGGGGAAGTAGGCGAAGACTTTTTCACCTTTGGCTTCGGCGTGGGCCTCGAGCGCACTTTTCAAGCTGTCGGTGTCGAAGGGCTCGACGCTTTCGAGCAGGGGAAGCACTTCGGCGAGGAGTGCTTTCGGGTCGGCCTTTTGGGCAATCTTCGCGCCCGTCTTTTCGTCCATCGGGTAGTCGTCGACGAAGAAGTAGCCGCAGAGCTCGGAAAGGGTGTCGAGCGAGCGTGCCTTGGGCTGGCAGAGCGTGAGCACGGCTTGCAGGTAATCTTCGTCCACCTCTTCGCTGACCACGCCGGCGTCGTTGAGTAGCGGGCGGGCGAGGAAGGTGAAGCTCTCGATATTCAGTTCGCGGAGGTATTCGGCGTTGAGCGCGGCGAGTTTCTTTTCGTCGAAGCGGGAGTTCCCCTTGTTGATCCCGGGGAAGTCGAAGAGCTCGATGATCTCGCCGATGTCCATCTTCTCGCGCTGGTCCTTCGGGTTCCAGCCGAGTAGGGAAATGTAGTTGCGCACGGCGGCGGCGAGGAAGCCGCGTGATTCGTATTCTTCGATCAGGGCACCTTTGTCGCGCTTGCTCATCTTGCCCGAGCCCTCCTCCTTCAGGATGAGTGGGATGTGGGCGAACTTGGGCGGCTCCACGCCGAAGGCTTTGAAGAGCTCGACGTGTTTGCTCGTGTTGGAGAGGTGGTCTTCGCCGCGGATCACGTGGGTGATGCCCATGGCGATATCGTCCACTACGTTGACCAGGTGGAAGACAGGGCTGCCGTCTTTACGCACGAGGACGAAGTCCTTCTCCTCGGCCCGCTCGACGCGGCCGCGAACGGCGTCTTCGATCACTACGGGGGCCGCCTTTACCTTTTCGATCTCGGCCTTGAGAAAGTCGTCGTAGGTGGTATAGCGTTCGCCTTCGAGTTTAAACCAGATCGCGCCGTCCTTTTCGTAAGTTCGGCCGGCACCTTCTAGTTTCTTCAGATACGCGTCGTAGATCGGCTGGCGCTGGCTTTGGAAGTAGGGGCCGTAGTCGCCGCCGACATCGGGACCCTCATCCCAGTCGAGGCCGAGCCATTTCATGCCTTCGAGTAGCACACGGAGGGCTTCGTCGGTGTTGCGCTCTTTGTCGGTGTCTTCAATGCGGAGCACGAAGGTGCCTCCCGTATGACGGGCGTAGAGCCAGTTGAAGAGTGCGGTGCGGGCACTGCCGATGTGGAAGAAGCCAGTTGGACTGGGGGCGAAACGGACGCGGACCTTGGACATATTGCTAATATTTGGATATTCAGATCAGATTACCTAGCTGTTCTTGATTGCCGAGATTACGGGCTTCTTCAAGTTTTCCTTTCGAATCGCCCTCAAATAGACAGGTAAGCGCGTGGTCAGAACTGAGGTCTTCGCGGACAGGCCAGAGGCTCTCATTCAAAACAACGTCACCATCAGCCCAAAAGAGGAAAAAGAAGTCCTCGCTGAGTGGCGGGCGAAGCTCGGGGCTTCGCCAAATCCTAAATTATAATGACCAATTCCCAAAAACGCTCAGGCTTTCGTCTTATTGTAAATCGATGCAAGAATCGACTTCAGTTCTCCGGCTTCTTTGAGCAATTCGGTCAGTTTTGCAGGATCTACGATCTCCGCTTCAGCCAGCAGTTCCAACCAGTAAACCGTCTCCGACGCCTCCTTCAACGAATCGCCGACCTTTGCTGCAAACTCCGCTCTCGATCGCGCACTGTCTGCCTCGGCATAGTTCGCCCCGATAGACGTGCCGGAGCGCAATACCTGATGGCCGATTACATTGGCCTCTCGGCTCTGAGGCAGCGCGGAGATGGTGCGCACGAATGTGCGTGCCCCAAAGGCGTGACTGAAGCGGGTGCCCCCAGGGCGCTGAAGGAACAATTGTTTAACCCGGGAAAGCAGATCTCTTCCAGCCTGAGCCAAGCCGAAGGCCGATCTGAATCTAAATTGGAGGGCAATGCTCCGTCATTGCCGCAGACCAATTCCAAAGCAGCGGATCATTCCAATTGCGTCCATGCTACATCGGAATCCGATAATGACTTCCAGGCTAGAAAAGCCCAGGCCCTGACCGACTTCGCAAAGTTGCTCAAAAACACCGATCTATCCACCCACGAACTAATCTGGACGTCTGGCGACTGCCCAGTGTGCGCACCGCTCAACGGCACTAAGTATCCCGATAGCTGGACGAATCCGCCGCCGCTCCATCACAACTGTGATTGCAGCGTCATCGTGCAGACCAAGGCGAAGGCTTAGATTTTTTCCGCTTCACGCATTTCCATTAACCATTCGCCAGGTGTGCGAATATCGATACCATAAAACTGATTGCCCAGTCGGTCGTGAAAGTCAGCACGATCCAGGGTGAGGAGGGCATTCGGCTTCACGGAAAGAGCACTAATCAACACAGGCCGGTCTTTCGCTTTATCAAAAACAACAATATCTTTTGAAGTCAGCGCATCGACTCGCCAGTCAATTCGTCGATCTAGTTCTTGCGTGAAGAACATCTCCGCATCTACACCGAGCTTATTCAGATTGCGCCGAGTCTCCTCGCGGCAGTAATACGCACTGATTAATGCCCAGTCTTGAGCCTTCGCTTCATCGATAATGAACCGACTGGCACCACGACTCGATCCGCAGGCTGACAGCAGCACGCTGGTATCCAGAAACAGTTCCACTAGCCGCGCTTCTTAGATTTCTTAAAAGCGGTCATAGCCGCTTCATCGTCCTTGATCCAGCCACGCAGCGTTGCTTTAGGGATGTCCCGCACCGGCACCGCCGTCGCAAGCTCCAGATAGAGCTTAC
>Ga0129345_1000566_pt1 | contig 13567 bp, 15 predicted proteins | sample CPBDNA_FD_94425 | JGI IMG/M metagenome (GOLD analysis project Ga0129345, IMG submission 94425) | Freshwater to marine salinity gradient microbial communities from Chesapeake Bay, USA - CPBay_Sum_20_0.8_DNA | ecosystem: Environmental > Aquatic > Marine > Coastal | place: USA: Chesapeake Bay...
CCCATTATTGATAAATCTTGATATATTTTATCTGAGGTTTCTTTTATTAATTTATTTTTTTCGTACCCAATAGAAATTATATTAATATGAAAAGGAGCAATAGCATCAGGCCATACAATGCCTTTATCATCATTATTTTGTTCTATAGCTGCAGCTACTAATCTTGATACGCCAATACCATAGCATCCCATAAATAAAGTTTCTGCATTTCCTTGATTTGATAAAACAGTTGCTTTCATATTTTCAGAGTATACTTTTCCTAATTGAAAAATATGGCCAACTTCAATTCCTTTTTTAATTTGTATTAGCCCATTTCCGTCCGGAGATGGCTGACCTTCTAATGAATCAATGCTTTCATTATTTTTTAAGAGAACCTCTGTATTTATTGCATATTCAGAAGAGTCGCTAACTGCAATTGTATCTTCACCATTTTCAGCTAACACATGAAATTCTTCCGAAACATCACCACCAATTGCTCCTGAATCAGCTTTAACAATTTTGTAATCTAAGCCTATTTTTTCAAGTATATTTTTATAAGTTTTTCGCATAAGCTCATATGAGTCTTGTAGAGATTTCTCGTCAATTCCAAAACTGTATGAATCTTTCATGAGGAATTCTCTTCCTCGCATTACTCCATATCTAGGTCTAATCTCATCTCTAAATTTTGTTTGAATTTGATATAAATTTATTGGAAGTTCTTTATAACTTTTAATATTCAATCTAACTAAATCTGTAATGACCTCCTCATGAGTTGGGCCTAGACAGAAATCTCTTTCATGTCTATCCTTAAACCTCAGAAGCTCTGGACCCATTTTTTCCCATCTTTTTGTTTCTAACCATAGTTCTTTTGGTTGAACCATTGGCATTAATACTTCTTGTGCCCCGGAAGCATTCATCTCATCTCTGACAATATTTTCTATATTTTTTAAAACTTTTAGACCTAGTGGAAGCCATGTATATATTCCAGAAGCTACTTTTCTTATCATTCCAGCTCTAAGCATTAAATTATGACTTGTAACCTCTGCTTCTTGAGGTGCCTCTTTTAAAGTTGGTATAAAAATTTTTGAAAATAACATTTATTTATTTATAACTAAAAAACATATAGTTTATAATTCTATCTTTTTTTTAAAGATTTATGCCGATTTATGAATATAAATGTTCAAATTGTGGCCATCAATTTGAAAAAATTCAAAAGTTTAGCGATAAACCTGCAAAAGTTTGCCCAAAATGCAGTACCGATGGTCTTAAGAAGCTTATATCCTCACCTTCATTTAGATTAAAAGGAAGTGGTTGGTATGAAACTGATTTCAAAACAGGTACAAAGAAAAATTTAGCAGATTCAAATGATAATAAAAAATCTCAAATAAACTCCAATAAGACTGCTAAAAAAGATAATATTAGTAAAAATTAGGGAATAACTTTATGAAATCACATTATTGCGGCCAAATTACATCAAAAAATGTTGATGAAGAAGTAACTATATGTGGATGGGTCCACAAGAGAAGAGATCACGGCGGCGTCATCTTTATTGATTTGCGTGATATATCTGGAATATGCCAGGTTGTTGTAAATCCAGATCAATCATCAATTTTTAAACTTGCAGAATCTGTAAGAAATGAATATGTACTGCAGGTAAAAGGAAAGATTGTAAATAGATCTCAAGAAACTATTAATAAGAATATGTTCACTGGAGAGATCGAGCTTATTGCTACTAACTTAGTTATTTTAAGTAAAGCAAAAACACCAGCATTTCCTATAGATGGATACGTTGATGTTAATGAGGATGTAAGATTAAAGAATAGATTTTTAGACCTAAGAAGAACTGAAACATCTGAAAGGCTTTTAAAGAGATCTAAAATTACAGCTATTGTAAGAGATTTTTTACAAAATAATGGGTTTAATGAAATTGAAACACCAATCTTAACTAAAGCTACTCCTGAAGGTGCAAGAGACTATGTTCTTCCTAGCAGAGTTCAGCCTGGAAGTTTTTTTGCATTACCTCAATCACCTCAATTATTTAAGCAATTATTAATGATAGGCGGATTTGATAGATATTATCAAATTGCAAAATGCTTCAGAGACGAAGATTTAAGAGCTGACAGACAACCAGAATTCACTCAAATAGATATTGAGGCTTCATTTATCGAGGAATCTGAGATTATTAGTTTATCCGAAGAACTTATAAAGCTCTTAATTGAAAGCTTTAGTGATCATAGGCTCGATCCTTTTCCAACTTTATCTTGGGATGATTCAATGGATAGATATGGATGTGATAAACCTGATCTTAGAATCCCACTAGAGTTAAAAGAAATAGCAGATTTGGTTGTTGATGAGGAATTTAAAGTTTTTTCTGATCCTGCTAAAGATCAAGATTCAAGAGTTGTTGCATTAAAGTTAATCAATGGAAATAGTTTATCTAGAAATAAGATTGATGAATATACAAAATTTGTTTCAAAACTTGGAGCAAAAGGCCTGGCTTACATTAAAGTTAATGATGTAAATGATCTAGAAAATGGTTTGCAATCTCCAATTTTAAAATTTTTAAAACCAGAAACTATTTCTTCAATAATTAAAGAACTTGAGGTTAATTCAGATGATCTGATCTTCTTTGGAGCTGGCAAAAAAGAAGTAGTTAACCTAACAATGTCTAGCTTGATTAAGAAATTAGGAGAAGATTTAAATATGTATCAAAAGGAATGGGCTCCTTGTTGGATTGTTGACTTCCCAATGTTTGAGAAAAATAAAGAAGGAAATCTAACCTCATTGCATCATCCTTTCACATTGCCAAAATGTTCAATCGAAGAGCTAGAAGCATCTCCAGAAAGTGCTTATGCATATGCATATGATATTGTACTAAATGGATATGAAATTGGTGGCGGCTCATTAAGAGTTTTTGATTCAGAAATGCAAAAAAGAATACTTAACTTACTAAGCATAGATGATGAAGAAGCTGCTAATAAATTTGGGTTTTTATTAAATGCTTTAGAATCAGGCTGTCCACCTCATGGTGGTATTGCTTTTGGCTTAGACAGAATTGTTATGCTTCTTACACATACAACAAATATAAGAGATGTTATTGCTTTTCCAAAAACTCAAAGTGCAACTTGCTTGTTAACAGACGCACCAAGTCAGGTTTCTGATCAACAGTTAGATGAGCTTCATATTGAGAGCACCTATAAAGAGGAATAAGTATGGCAGGACATTCCAAATGGGCAAATATAAAACACAGGAAGGCAAGACAAGATGCCAAGAGAGGTAAGGTATTTACTAAAATTATAAGAGAGATCACTGTTGCAGCCAAAGGGGGCCCAGATCCTGTAGATAATCCTCGTTTAAGATTGGCCTTAGATAAAGCTAACTCTGAAAACATGCCAAAAGATACTATTACTAGAGCTATTCAAAAAGGCTCTGGTACTGGTGAAACTGGAGATATAGAAGAAATTACTTTTGAGGGATATGGACCTGGCGGTATTGCTATTTATATTGAAACTGTCACTGATAATAGAAATAGAACCGTTGCTGAAGTTAGACATGCTTTTTCAAAATTTGGAGGCAACTTAGGAACTGATGGGTCTGTTTCTTATCTGTTTAATAAAATAGGTATTATTCATTTAAATAAAGAATTTTCAGAAGAAGAGATCATGGATTTTGTTATTGAGTATGAAGCAGATGATTTTTTTGAAGAGGATGATTTTTATGAGATCGTTACTTCACCAAGCAGTCTTCATGCAGTAGTTGATAAAATGAAAGAAAATAATATTGATAGCATTAATGCTGAATTAACACTAAGACCAGAGACAACTGTTCTTATTGATGAGGAAATGTCTGAAAAGGTAATTAAGCTAATGAATCATATGGATGACTTAGATGATGTTCAAGAAGTTCATACCAATGCTGAATTCCCAGCTAATTTTGAGATGCAGGAGTAGTTTTGCCAGTAAACTCCAGAGCTAAAGGTGCTAATTTTGAAAGAGAGATAGCAAATTTGTTAATTGATGATCTTAATTTAACTAATCCAGTAAAAAGAATACTTGAGCAAACTAGAACCAAGGAACTCCCAGATTTACAGCTTGGAAGATTATGTATTGAATGTAAAAGGTATGGCGATGGCGCTGAACCATTAAATGACTGGTGGGATCAAGTTATAACATCTGCTGGAGATAATTTCATTCCTATTCTTGTATATAAATTTAATAGAAGACCGATAAAGGTAAAAATGAGAGCAAACTCATTAAATTCAGTAATCAAAAATGAAGCTCTCACTGTAGAAATGCTTTGGCCGGATTTTATTTCTATAATTAAAACTCTATTTCAAGAAGATATTAATTTACATGAGTCAGATTGACGCAGAAGCAATAACTTTAAAAGTTTATCTAGAAGATACCGATGCTCAGGGATATGTCTATCATGCAAATTATTTAAAGTACTTTGAAAGATCTAGAAGTAATTTTATAAATAGCATAAATATATCTCATAATGATTTAAAAGATCATGATTTAGCTTTTGTAGCTAAAAAAATTGAAATTAATTTTTTATCGCCAGCATATCTTGAAGATGAACTTATTATTAGATCAAAAGTGTATTTGAAATCCAAGGCAAGACTATCTTTCATTCAAACTGCAGAAATTAAATCTAATGGATTGGTATGCTGTTCTGCTAATGTAGAGATTTGTTTAATAAATATTGCTTCAAAAAAACCAAAACCTCTACCTAATGATTTATTATTATTCTTTGGAAAAAATTATGGATGATATATCAGTTATAAATTTAATTTTAGAAGCAGGGGTGGTTGTAAAGCTTGTGATGATTATCCTAATGCTGGCCTCATTGGTTTCTTGGATTGTTATTATTGAAAGATGGAATTTTTTTAGAAATCTAAAATCAATAAATGATGGATTCTTAAAAAGATTTTGGTCAGGAGAAGATTTAAATATTCTATATGCAGAGGTTTCATCTGATGAATTTCAATCATATGGCTCATTAAGAGTATTTAAAAGTGCTTTTAAGGAGTTTGATCAATTAAATACAGATAATAAGATTAATGAACTAGATTTAGAAGGTATTAATAGATCTATGCGTGTTGCTATAGCAGCTGATGACGAAGAAATGTCAAAAAATTTAGCTTTTTTAGCAAACGTTGGCTCAGTGAGCCCATATATTGGTTTATTTGGAACTGTTTGGGGAATAATGACAGCATTTCAGGGTTTATCTGATGCCACTCAAGCTACAATTAATGCAGTGGCGCCAGGGATATCTGAGGCTTTAGTTGCTACCGCTATGGGTCTATTTGCTGCTATTCCTGCGGTACTAGCTTTTAACAGATTTACCGCACTTTCTGAGACAATCTCACAATCAACAATTATTTTTTCTGAAGAATTAGCAAGCATTTTTTATAAGCAAACTTTAAGAAAATAAATGATTTATCGTTTAGGTAAAAAAAGAAAGCTTCACTCTGAAATCAATGTTGTTCCATACATAGATGTGATGTTAGTTTTATTAATTATCTTTATGGTTTTATCTCCATTATTAATACAAGGTATTGAAGTAAATCTTCCAAAGACAGACACAACAAAAATGAGCATTCAGAGCGAACCATTAGTTATATCAATTAATAGTAAAGGCGAGTATTTTTTAAATTTAGGGGATGAAAGCTTATCTATAAGCATTGCTGAGCTAAAAGACAAGGCAAACATAATTTATCAATCTAATGAAGATATAGAAGTTGTGTTTAAAGGTGATAAGGATGTTAAGTTTGAAAGTATCGCTAGAGCAATGGCAGCGGTTCAAAGTGTTGGAATTACAAAAATTGGAATAGTGACATCTGGGTATGTTCAGTAATAACTATCTAGTCCCAGCATTTGGGTCGTTTATTTTACATGCAATATTGGCTATGTATTTACTTGGAAGTTTAGATTTCAATAATAAAAATATGGAAATATTAAGCAAGCCAGTTTTTGTTAATATCTTAAAAGAAGAATCAAAGACCAATACAAAAACATTGCCTCAAAAACCGACAACACAACCAAAAAAAGAAAACATAATTCTAAGTGATACAAAAATAGAAAAAAAAATTAATTATAGTGATCTTATTCAAAGCTCTTCTATCAACGAACTTATAGAAGAAGAAAAAGAAATTAGTGAGGAAAATCTTGTCTCTCTTTATAGCCAAATGATAGTTGAAATGATTCAGTCAGCATGGATAAAACCTAAAAACATCCAAAATGGTCTTAGTTGTGATTTAAGAGTAACAATCAATAGCAATGGAAGAATTCTAAAATATTCATTGATACAAAGTAGTGGCAATATTAGATTTGATAATTCTGCGCTTAGGGCTTTAAAAAGAGTAGAAACTTTTAAATTTTTTAATAAAATTCCCTCAGATATTTATAATGATAATTTTAAAAATATCGTAATTAATTTTAATCCTGAATGAAAAACTATTTCATAATATTTTTTTTCTCTTTTTCGGTTAATGCTGAATTAATTCTTGAGATTACAAAAGGCTCAGATAACCCATATAAAATTGCAATTGTTAACTCATCTGATAGCTCTATTGAAAAAGAAGTAATTAATATTATTAAAAATGATCTTTTAAGAACTGGTGAATTTAAAATCTTTAGAAATACAGATTTAATTCAAATACCAGCCTATGAAGATGATATAAATTTTAAAGATTTTTCTATTCTTGGAATAGATTATTTATTTATTCCTTTATTTAATTCAGAAGCTAATTATGGAATTCAGGCTAATTATAAAATTTATGATATCCAAAATGAGAAGTTAATAAGGTCTTCGACGGTCTACGGAATACCTAGACAGGAGAGGCAGCTTAGTCATTACATAAGTGATGGCATTTATGAAGAAATTACAGGCATAAAGGGAGTATCTTCTACAAAGCTTTTATATGTAAGTGAAACAGCATCAAATAATAGTAAAGAATATAAATTATATGTATCTGATGCAGATGGATTCAATGAGCAAGTACTCTTAAAGACTAATGAGCCTATAATTTCGCCGACATGGAGCCCAGATTCAAAAAAAGTTGCATATGTATCATTTGAATCAGGTATGGCTCAAGTTTTTATTCAAGATATTGCTTCAGGTGAGAGAGAACTGGTTCTTAAAAATAAATCACAGATTAGCTCACCCTCGTTCTCTCCTGATGGAAAATATCTTTCTCTAACTTTGTACCAAGATGGAAATGCTGAAATATACATTTTAGAGCTGTCCTCTAGAAATTTAACCCGATTAACAAATCATTTTTCAATTGATACAGAATCATCATGGTCACCAAATGGTAGAAGTATTATATTTACTTCTGGTAGGTCAGGATCGCCTCAATTATATGAATTTGATCTTTTTAGATTAAATGCAAAGCCGAAAAGAGTGACATTTGAAGGCAACTATAATGCAAAAGCTTCTTATCTTCCCAATGGCGATGGGATTATTTTTGTACATAGAAATAAAAATGAATTTAAGATTGCTTTAAAGTATTTTGATGAAAATTTTGTTCGACCCTTAACTGAATCCAAATTAGATGAATCTCCCAGTATTGCTCCAAATGGTAATGTGATAATCTATGCAATAACTGAAGAAAATCAAGGTTTAATTGCTGGCCTTACTTTGAGTGGAGCGCAATTTAGACTTCCTGCATCATTTGGCAAAGTTAGAGAGCCATCTTGGTCAGGTTTTTTAAGGTAAAGTTTAGGAGAAAAAGATGTTAAAACGATTAAATATTTTTGTATTTTTGGTTTTGGTTACTTCATGCAGTTCAGTGAATGTAACTGAAGAAATAGTTTCTGAAAATTCAGTTAGTACTGTAGAGGTCTCTGTTAAACAGGAGAGTAAATCATATGATGCTGTTCCTAAGGCGTTAATGACAAATGCTACAGTTTATTTTGATTTTGATAGATATAATCTTTCAAGCAAATCTATTCAAACACTAAAAAGTACTATAGCTGCTCTAAAAGAGAATCCTGAAATTACTATTGTTATATCGGGTCATGCTGATGAAAGAGGCACCAGAGAGTATAATTTGGCGTTAGGTCAAAGAAGAGCTGAGGCTGTTAGAGATTATTTAATTCTTAATGGAATTAATAAAAATAGAATTAACGTAAAAAGCTTTGGTGAAGAAAAACCTCTTGTAAACGGTTCAGATGAAAGAAGCTGGGCGCGCAATAGAAGAGCAGAAATAAGTTAATGATTTTTAGAAAATTTTTATTTTTCATTATTTTTTTTCAATTTAGCAATGTCATCTTTGCTCAAGATGATATTGAATCCGATATTCTTTTTCAAAAAATTCAGGAACTTGAGATTGAGATTGCAAATCTTAGAAATGAGCTGGAGTCTTTAAATTATTTAATCCAAAAGTTAATTGATGAATCTAGCAGAGAAGTTGCTAATGATGACTCAAATAATATTGAAAATATAGCAGATAACAATGGTATAAGATTCAAAGGTCTTGATGACAAAAAAAGTAAAGAAGAAATTTATAGTATTGCAATAAATAACTTAGAACAGCAGAACCTTGAAGAGGCATATATATCCTTTAAGTTTTTTGTTGAAAATTTTGTAGATGACTCAAAGTCACCTCTTTCTTTATTTTGGTTGGCTGAAATTTCATTAATTAATAATGATCTAGAAAATAGTAAAAATTATTTTTTACAACTTATAAATGATTACCCTGATCATTATAGAATTCCACTTGCTCATAAGAAAATAGGGGATATTTATTTAAAGAATAATGAGATTAATATTGCTAAAGAAAGATATCAATTTGTTGCAAGAGAGTTTCCCAATAGCTCGGCATCATCACAGGCCTTGCAGTTATTGAAAAATATGGAATAATCACCATTTTTTATTATGTTAAAAAAAAGGGGTCGCTAGCTCAGTTGGTAGAGCAGTTGGCTTTTAACCAATTGGTCACAGGTTCGAATCCTGTGCGACCCACCATTAAATTTCATTAGAATGGAACAAAACATAAAAAAAACTTTTCTATCAAGTGTTTTGTTTTTTCTCATATTATCCTCATGGTATAACATTAGATCCGTAAGAAATGAGCTTGCTGTTGAAAACTATGGCGAAGGCTTATTAATACCTTTGCTCATTGTTACAACCTTAACAATGATTTTTGTTAACCCCATATATTCATGGGTTGCCTCTAGGGCAAACTATATAAGAATAGTTTTTTATACTTATTCTTTTTTTATTTTAAATTTTATAATCTTATATTTCATAGCAAACTCGATAGATGCGAGTATGACTGAAGAAAGGATATGGCTTGGCAGGGTGTTTTATGTGTGGAGTAACATATATTCTTTTTTTACAGTCTCAATTTTTTGGGTTTTAGTAATTAATCTTTTTAGAGATCTTCGTTCAAGAAATTACTATGGTTTTGTTATGGCTGGCGGATCAGTAGGTGCAATGCTAGGCTCTCAAATATCTAAATGGCTTTCGAGCTCTTTTATTTCATCTGGAATTACGCAGTATTTAATAGTTTCCTCATTTTTTTTACTAGTGGCCCTCATACTTGCCGTTTATATGGTAAAAACTTTTTCTAATGATGCTCTTACAAAGAATGTAGGCGGCTCATCTTTTGATGGTTTAAGAAATATTATTTCAAATAAAGATGTAAGATTGATCGCAATATATTCTTGGTTTTTTACATTTTTAATGACAATCCAATGGATTGCAGCTATTCCAATAATAAATGATTACTCTGAACTTGCTCCAGAAAGAATTATTCTATTTTCAAATATAGAGCAGCTTGTAACCCCATTAACTTTTATTGTTCAGACATTCTTAACTTATTTTGTAATTTCAAAATACGGAATTAAATTAATTTTCATTATCTATGGGATTTTATTCTCATTAGTTTTCATACTATATGGTTTCTTTCCATCTGTTGCCATAGTGGTATTGTGCCAAACAATTTTAAGAGTATTTGAGTATGGTTTTAATAAGCCAGCAAGAGAAATTGCATATAGCCAGCTTAGAAAAGGTGATAGATATAAATCAACCGTTTTTATAGATACTTTTATAACTAGGTTTGGAGATTTATCTGGAAGTATATTTATGGGAATAGGCAAGGCGATATTTGGCTCAGTTACATATTTACCAATTGTTGCAATTCCATTAGCTTTAATTCACACCTTTGTAGCAAGACTAATATTCTCAAGAAATACTTTTAAAGACCTCTAGATTTATTTAGTTTTTTTTGTGTATCAATAATTTTTGTTAGAATTCTTTCGTTAGCTTGAAAATTATTTTTTGTTAACTTTAATGCAAACTCTAACTGGCTTATAGCTTCTTCGTATTGACCAAGTAAAATGAAATATTCTGCTTTGCTTTGATAAAAACCAACTATATTTTTTCCATCTCTTTGAATTTCGGATAACAAAAGCCATAAATTTGGATCATCATTTTTTTTCAGCAATAGATCTCTTATTATTTCTTCAGATTCAATGTGTCTATTATTTGATGAAAGTATATTTGCTTTTAAGAGACTAAGAGGATAGTTTCTTGGAGATATGTCCAAAAAAGTATTAGTTAAATTTAATGCTGAACTTATATTATTTGATTCAAAAAGAATTTCTGCTTTTGTAGTATTTAATATTAAGTTCTTTGGATATTTAGAGATAAGTTTATCTATATTTTCAAGAGATTTTTCAAAAGCTCCTATTTTTTTTTGAGCAAGGCTTAAACCATATATGGCCATATCATTATTCATATTTTTTATATTTTCAGCTTCAAAATATCTAATTGAATTTTGAGGAATTTGTTCTGCTTGAACCATTAATCTTGCTCTTATTAATGAATAATCAAGAGAATCACTTTTTTGATTTTCAAGATCAGGGTATTGGTCTGCTGCAGAAAATGCATCACTTACTCTGGATGATGTTATCGGGTGTGTTAATAGAAATTCAGGTGGCAGCTCTCCAGAAAGCCTTCTCATATCATTCATGATTTCAAACATTTCACCCATGCTAGATGGTTTATAGCCTGCATTAATCAAATTTTGGAAACCAACTCTGTCTGCCTCTTTTTCAAAGAGCCTGCTATATCTTAAAGATTGTTGCTGAAGAAGGGCTGGGCCTGCAGCAATCGCATTTGGATTGTTGCTTATTAAAGCAACTGCAATACTTGAGATCATAACAAGGGCTGAAGCTATGCTTGTATCTTTTGATCTTAGAACATTCCTGGCAAAATGTCTTTGGCTTAAATGTGCAAGTTCATGCGTCATTACTGATGCAAATTGACCCTCGGTCTCAGCATAAAGAAATAACCCTGTATTAACTCCAATAATTCCACCAGGAGCAGCAAATGCATTCAGTGAATTATCATCAATAATAAGGACTTTGAAATCTCTATTTTTTACATTACTTGTTTCTGATAATTTATATATAAGGAGCTCTGTATATTCAAATGTTAATGGATCAGTTACTAGAGGTGCTTGAGCATAAACTTGTGAAAGAAATTGGTTACCTATCAGCTGCTCTTGATACTCAGAGACAGCTCCTGACACTCTATCGCCTAGCTCAGGGAGCTCTATTTTTGGTTTTTCATCGGCAATAGCTGCTAAACTTATTAAAAAAATAACCACTAAAAGCAAATATTTAGCAAAATCGATGTTTTTATATATTTTTTTAAAAACTAACATTCAGAATAATTTTAGATTAATATGTCGTTATATTAATAGATATAGACACAATAATTGATAAAAAGTTTTTATAAAAGATGCTTGAACAAATAAATAATTTTTTAAAAAGGATTTTTAGTAATGAGGAAACAATTGTTTTTTCGTTTTTAATTATCTCTATCTTGGTTTTAGCAAGTTTGTTTGGTTCTGTCTTATCGGTCTTTATAATTAGTGCTGTAACAGCATATCTTTTAGTAGGGCTTCAAAAGAATATTCAGAAATATAATTTAAGTGAATTCCAAGCTTTATTGATAACATATATGCTGTTTTTAATAACTGGTATTCTTATATTGGTTATCTTAATACCTATTTTATCGCAACAGCTTCAATTATTTATCCAAGATGCTCCTAGATTAATTAATGGTTTGGTTGATTTTATTGTTTCTATACCAGCATCTTATCCTGATTTGATTTCTTCTGATCAGATTTCCTCTTTCTTTGAATCATTTAGCTCAGAATTAACCTCTATTACACAAAATATTGTTCAGGGCTCTCTATCTGGTATCCAAAGTACAATTGAAATATTAATTTACATTATATTGTTTCCAATATTAGTTTATTTTTTTCTTTTTGATAGAAAAGAAATTTTAGATGGATTAGTTAAAGCCATTCCTGGAAAGACTGAAATGCTTTCAAAGGTATGGACTGAAATGGACGTTCAATTAAGCAACTATGTTAGAGGTAAGGCCCTTGAAATTGTAATAGTTGCAGTGGCGTCTGCTTTAATTTTTACTATATTTGGATTGAAATATACCGCATTGCTTGCAGTTCTTGTTGGTTTTTCAGTTTTAATACCCTACATTGGAGCATTTTTAGTGACAATACCAATTGCTATCGTTGGATTTCTTCAATTTGGTATGTCGATTGAATTTGGTATCTTAATGGGACTATATCTCATACTTCAATTTATCGATGGAAACTTATTGGTACCAATAATTTTTTCATCAGCTGTAAAGCTTCATCCTGTTGTAATAATTTTGGCAGTGTTTATATTTGGGAATATGTTTGGATTTTGGGGGGTATTTTTTGCAATACCAATTGCAACCTTTATAAAAGCTGTATGGAATGCATGGCCTTCACAGTTTGATTCTTAAAGTAAATTTTTTACGGCGTCTAAAACTTCATCAGCATGACCTTTAACTTTCACGCCTCTCCATTCTTTAACAATTTTTTTATCTTTATTAATTAAGAAGGTTGATCTATCTACCCCTAAATATTCTCTTCCGTACATAGACTTTAGCTTAATCACATCAAATGCTTTACATACTTTCTCATCTGGATCTGATAAGAGCTCAAAGGGAAGGCTTTGTTTTGATTTAAAATTCTCATGAGATTTTAAAGAATCTCTTGAAACGCCAATGATCTCTGTGTCATATTTTAAAAATTTTTTATACAAATCTCTGAAATCTTGGCTCTCTGTAGTACAACCAGGCGTACTATCTTTTGGATAGAAATATAAAACTAAGTTTTTATTTAGTTCTGAAAGTTTGAATTTAGTTTCATTGGTACATTCTCCAGTAAAATTAGGAGAGTTTTTTCCTTCAAGATTTTTACTCATTTCTAATCGATCCTTTTTAAGTTTTTATATAAAATTAGTGTATAGTCCTATTTTTACTTATTTGAACGAAGATGCAAGTTTTAAAGGGAAGTTTAGTTGCTTTAGTTACTCCATTTTATGAGTCTGGAGAGGTTGACTATGATTCACTTAAAAGCCTCGTTCAATGGCATATTAATGAAGGAACTAATGGTATTGTTTCTGCAGGCACGACAGGTGAATCAGCTACATTAAATGTTATAGAGCATCTAGAAGTAATAAAAAAAACAGTAGAATATGCATCTGGAGAAATTCCTATTATTGCAGGCACTGGA
>Ga0129345_1000571_pt1 | contig 13533 bp, 17 predicted proteins | sample CPBDNA_FD_94425 | JGI IMG/M metagenome (GOLD analysis project Ga0129345, IMG submission 94425) | Freshwater to marine salinity gradient microbial communities from Chesapeake Bay, USA - CPBay_Sum_20_0.8_DNA | ecosystem: Environmental > Aquatic > Marine > Coastal | place: USA: Chesapeake Bay...
AAACTCTCCTGAAATTCTTTCCAATTTTTATCAAGTTGTTTCTCTGCCCATCCCCATTGACCATGCTCCATACCATCAATTTGGGCAGCATCAATCTCATCTTTGATGAGACGACGGAGCATTGTAATTTGTTCGTCAGTCATCGGTAATCACCTGATTTCCAGCGACGATACTTTGCTAGATTGCGTGGTTCAAAGTCTAGCATATCAAAACGAAGTTCAAAACGTCTCCATCTAAAACAGAATCCAATGTCACGAGGACCAATACCAATGATTACATATGGATACCATTCAAGAGGAGCAAAATCATCCCATTGAATTACCATATCAATGAGAGCAAAACGATTGGAGATTGGGAGCAGTTGGAAATACCACTCATTCCCGAAGTCTTCGTAATGGACGTAATCAAAGAGTTTCATAATCCATTAATCTCCCATATTTGAAATGAATTTTGCATCGTGGCAAATCTTCCCATGGTCCTTCCCATCTCTCAGGATGTACTTCAACATACTTGGTAATCGGATGTAGTTTTACTTTACCATGGTTACCATTTTTTATCCACTCGAAGTTTAACCATGCTCGTTCTTCATTATACTCAGGATCTCCTGGTTCATAGATTTTTAGATCAGCAGTGTAGGAGTAGTCAATTAGATACAGATAACCAGCAGGATCTAACCAGTATTGTGACATAGTGCCACCAATACCTTCTTCAATATCTTTTGTTTGGCAGTTTCCAGAGAAGTCCTCACCCAGAGGATAAGAACTTCTGAAATAGTCAAACATTCCCATTATGCTACTCCATCAGCACTATCTACCCAATCACCTTTGATCTTGGGTTCACTTACAACATTCTCTTTGTAGTGAGCATTCAATTCTGCCCATTGTGCGTCACGCTCCTTAAACTTCTGGTATTTCTTTTCCAGGTCCTCATCCATAGTAAGTTCATACTCATCGCAGACCTTACGCTGATCTTCCTCACGCACATAATCATTGAAGACCAATGACATAGCACCAGAACGAATAGAAGCAGCATCCATGCCTACACATAGCATGAATTTCTCAAATAACCTGAAATACTGCCTGGCATTGAGATCTGCTGCTGGTGCAGTGATCTTGTAATGCTCTTCGGGGAGGAAGTCATCATCACCAATAGTAGAACCAAACCCACGATTATAATCATGAGTGTAGGTAGCGTCAAACTTAAATTGAACCTCTGCTTCGTAGGTCATCTAGATACTGCTCAATGTAGTATGCCTTGATAGTGTACCAGTCAATCATCGTGCTGTCAACTCGGGGAGCATTTCGTTACCTGGGTGATCGTTCGTCTTGCCACTGTATGCTTTCACATGTTGGAATAGACTATCATCGAGTTCTAACTCATCCCAGTATTTGTTGAAGACTAGCACACAGCATTTGTTCATTGGTTGCCTAGATCCAGGAGGATTAGGTCTCTCACTAATACAAATGGTGATGTATGCGTCATCTACAAATTCTATATATCCTTCCATATGATGCCATCTTACTTTGGCACCAGGTGATAGAGACTTGATAATGTTTCTAATCTCTAATGCTGGTGCTTCTGAGATGAACAGAGGAGTGGTCATACTTGCTTAAAGTTGGCGTTGATTAGGATTCTGTTTTTGTGCTTACTAGGTGAATGCCCAGTGTGCGAGTGTCGTCCGTTGAATGTTAGGAGTCTATTCTTTTTAGGTTGAACACGAACGATGTCGTGATCATTCTTGTCTCCCAGAATAATAGTGTCGCCATCAGTGTCGTTGACATAATAGATACACACCGTGTGAGGTTCTTTACAGTCTACATGAAAGTCATGACGATAACCCTCAGGATTATATAGTGTCATATCTGCTCTCACTCGTAGACATGTTTTGGCAGATACTTCATCCTGCATTCTTTGTACCAGTGGTGCAAAGTCAGGATCTCCATCATCAGTCAACCAATGGTTGAATCCATGTGCTTGTAACTGATTACACCCATGTGTGAGTGTGTGTTGATAGTACCATGGAAACTCCCACCCCATGAGTATATCATGGAGGTGGGCATGATACTCAACATCAAGAAAATCATCGATGATCCTCATGTCGGAGATGTAAGGAGGTCGCAATTTCATCAATCAATTTCCTTTTGCTTAGAGGAACTTCACCATACTTTGTATGATACTCTTTTTGAAGACTGAACAGTGCATGTTTGAGTAACACTTTCTGTTCCTCGGTCAGTTGTTGCGTTTTGAGAAACATGGTCATCGCAGGCAGAGAACCGTAACTATTTAACGGTCATAACCACCACATTGTAGCGAAACTCAACGGGTTGTCGAGACCCTCTTTCTGAAATTAACATTAAGAGCGATGCGATACCCACTAGTGGGGGATGATGATGCATGTAGTACGTTACCATTGAATAGTAGCATCTTTCCACGCTCAGGTGATACTCTTAACTGACATCTAGGTTGGAAGATACTCATCTCGTGAGAGAAGAAGATAGTATCACCATCACTCTTGTTGACATAATATAATGCTGTCACATGTTCATCTTCAAAGTCTACATGTGGACAGTGGTGATCTAGTTTGTCAGGTAGTAGGCAACCAAGACGGACGCGATAAATATCACGAAAATCCTGACCAGCATCATCAGCAATTAACCTCAACGCAGATTCAAATAGGTCATAGTATTGTGAGACAGGTTCATAGTCCATCACCACAACATGTGAGAACGAACTATTATCAAACTTACCTTCATATGGTCTATAACCACCATCAGCAAATGTGGTCTCTTTGACAAGATACCAGGGAAACTGTTGTTGAGTAACTATCTCTTCAATCTGATCTACGAGTACATCAGGAAGAGGATGTGTCGAACTCAATAACATATTGTTTACGGTCGCTGGGTACGTCACGGGGATACATGCAAGGGATAGACATAGACAATCGCTTACCACCTGGGAATGGTTTATGGTAAGTTCTTGCTGGAATATACATGACATCACCAGGTGACAAGGTGACATCTAGGGCAATGTGTAACTCTTGCCCTGCTTTATCTGGGAGATATGGTTCATCTGTCATTTCGATCAGACCACTACATCTCTCCTCAAATACATTCCAGTGGGTCTCACCATCAATCTGACAAATAAAGTTTGGTGGTAGATCCCAGTGGGCACCAAATGACTTGCTGCCTGCCTTAGCACTACCAAAGATGTGTGCATCACAGTTACAATCAAACCGTGACTCAATGTTATTCAGCAGATTATCTACTGCTGGATTGTAATGACCATACTGCTCAATGATGAATGTATGTCCTTCATTGATTGCTTGGAATAGTTCATGCTTATGTGGCACACCCTTTTCATACCATACTTCAAACTTCTCAGGTAACATGAGACGACGACCCTCCATATTGAGGACCTGAGTTCTATAATACCATGGATTATTGAAACAGTGCGTGACTGTATCCCAGTTGACATATTGTGTGGGGTCAGGTAGAGCATTACGCCACACCTTTGGTTTGTCACCACATACAAACTCCTGAGGATTCAGGAAGGGTAGCATTAGTACGTCCATTCATTCTCCGTGGGGTCATTAGGGAAACCAGCAAAGTTCATGCTGAAAGCAATACGCTCACACTTGGTATTTGGTTGTGTTCTATGCATCAACCAGGAGGGGAACATAACATACTCATGCACACCCATGCCCATAGTCTTCCAGTCATAGTTATAACCACACTCGCGTGACCAATCATCATATGGTGCATCAAGTGGGCAGTGTCTGAGTATATGTTCTAGTGGATTCCTAAACTGCAAGTGACCACCAGCATTATCCTTTGACCAATAGTATACCAATGACACATGTGATTTACCACGTCCATTGACATGACAATGCTCACCTGTACTATCACCTTCATAGTGTAAGTTTGCCCACATGCTATCCATATACATGTGATAATCTCTACGATAGTGAAGAGTATTCACCCAGTAGTCTTTAACATCATCCAAGATGGGTAGTGTCAACCAATCAAATGCTACATCTTCAAACAGATTAGCACCACCAGGTAAGTTAGCAGTAGTTTTACCTGATTCTAGTGCCCATGTATTTTCTTTTGCCTGATCAAAGTAACGCCAGAGGACTTCATTAGTCTCCCTCTGTTGTATCTTAGTCGGGACTATAAATCCGCGCCTGATGGGCACGGGGAACAAGTTTAGATTCATGCTCTTTAATGATTGACATCATGTCATGACGTGTACGTTGAGGAATAAAGTTAAACGAGATACTAATACGATCCTCTTGTGTCATGTTCTCTCTCACACCATGTGCTTGCCATGCTGGGAATAGCATTAGTCTACCAGCAACAGGTGGATATGACCATGTTGAGTGTGTATGTGGCACCTCTGCTGTACTCATATCCTCAGATGTTCCCACTGAGTGTAACACATAACCCTCAGTAGCATCACGATGGAAGACTAGTCTACCACAATCACCTTCGGGCACCTTGACATAGAAAGCACCAGACATCACAGCACCAGGATGTGTGTGAACCTCATTATATCCACCATGGTTGTTGATGTTTATCCAAGCATTTGCATACTCAATGGTAGTCCATGGTGTGCCATATGACTTGAATGCTTCTATTGCTTTCTCCTTGATAATGATGAGGAGTTTTTGAAACTCATCACCTTCAAGTTCTTTGTCATTGATAACCTGTTCACCCATAAAATCGGGGGACTGATAGTTCAGTACACCCCGATTGCTACGGTCCTTGCCTTCCATAGTATTGGCAACGTTGTAGACAATGTTCTCCATCTCTTGAAGATCAATGTCTAGATCCACCCACCAGATAGGACTGGGGAAAATATAGTCTAGGTTCATTACTTCACTGTGTTCAGGGCATCTGAACCAGCGTTATCAGACTCCCAGTCAGCATACTTTTCGTAACCAGGACGTGTGCGTACTTTGATCTTACGCTTTGCTTCAATCTCTTCCTGAATCCAAGGTTCTGCTTCTTCTTTTAGAACAAGAGTGCGGAACAGATTAAGAGTTTCGAGACCACCTTCGATCTTAACAATCTCATCACGCAGATTATTCATCTCAGTGAAGTCAATTCGTGTCTCTTGTTCATCGAAGTTCATGCTAGACAGAGATGCATTGAAAGCAGTGTACTTTTCATACTTCGTACGATGCTGATAGATAAGATTGCGCCAGAGATCTTCCAGCGACTTGACTGCTTCCTCAGGACTATCTACTTCTTCAATGGTTTCAGGTTCAAACTCAGGAAGACCTTGCACATCTTCAAGCAACTCAGACATAATTACTCCTTGTAAATTGTTTCCTTTTGGTACTCATACGATGATGGTAAAGTCATGCACCAATCATACATTTCTTTATTCCATCTGTCAATCTCTTGCTCTGCACCTTGCAGAGCAAACTCGTCACGCACTGGTGACAATCCATTCTGTAATCGTTTTAGTATCAACGTGTGATTATTTAGCGGATTAAATCCCATACCAGCACCAACATAACGTAGACCATCATTGTGGGCAGGATCACCAATCCATTCATACGATACATGCTTCTCACTACTATATCTCACGAAGAGATTGTCTAGTTCTGCTGTTGACATATCATACTCTATTTCATTAGCAACATACTTCCAGTATTCTGTCTGTTTGTTAGAGAAAGCATAGTGGGCAGCAATGAAATTCTTGAATCCTTCAATCTCTAAGTCTGCTACCAAGTTGAGCATATCCACCTCAACCCTAGGCACAAAACCATCGCGACCAGCAAGGTTATTGCATAGTCTAATGATCTGTTCGTGTGTAGTAAGTAGACCAGTTGCTTCTAATGGTTCAACAAAACAATTAGACAATCCTACTGCACATACATTTTTGTACCATGACTTCTTATGCTTACCATTTCTGAATGGTACATGCTTGAATGATCCGATATTGTCAGCACGTTTGATACCTCGTGTGCGAGCAACATAGGCATGTATATCTTCTTCTGCTTTCTCTTTGGTAGAGAATCCAGATGAGTATACATATCCACAACCAGATCTCTCCCACAGTGGAACATCCCACACCCAACCATTCTCAATGGCAGTACAGTTTGTGGTATTGGTTACCTCTGTCTCAGGATCTTCGTGTGGTAGATGACATGTTACTGCACTGTCATTGAGTAAACAACCACCAGCATCTACATGGAATGATTCAAAGGGAACCCCCATGAAGTTTTCAAGTAGCAATGACTTGAATCCCGTGCAATCAATGTATAGATCATACTCTAATCGCTGCCCATCAGTGGTAATCAGTGACGTGATATATCCACGCTCATTCTTCTCACACGAAGCAACATCACCCTGCATATAGTTGAGTCCTTCACAGTAGTTGTTCTTCAACCACTGTCCGAACTTGATTGCATCCATATGGTATGCAGTATCAGCATCATGATTCCAGTTATCATCCTTGCCTGTTAGTTTATTATTCCAAGCAAGATGACCCACAGCATTGTGTGAGCGAGCAAATGTATCACGACTGAACTTATCTGGTTTGCGTAGATTCAGAGCAAACCATGACATCCATCCATGAGGATAATTCTGATTGATGATGGGTTGTGCTTTACCAAACGGGTAGTCCCAAGTCTCACCCTGCTGGTAGAAATCATTGAATCTAATGTTTACTTTGTATGTGGATCCTGTTTCCTTCATCCACATGTCATCCTTCAAGTCAAGGATGGCAAAGAAATCATTAATCTGACCAAGTGTAGACTCTCCCACACCAATGATGGGATAGTTCTTACTCTCAATCAGTGAGGTTTTAATATGAGGACAGAGTTTCAAAAGGGCGGCAGCGGTCATCCAACCAGCAGTACCGCCCCCTACGATGAGGACATTACGAATGTGCATAACAATTAATTACTCTGCATATTTGCCGATCTTAAATTCTTGTTGAACATCATCAGACATCTGATCAACAGTCCACCATGCAGGCATAGTTTCATCGTGAGGGAATGGTTCATCAGGTACAATTTTGTTACCCTCAGCATCATACTCTACCTTAGGCATAGTTTCCTTCACATTATTGATGTGCTTGAAGAACTCACCTTCTTGGTTAAGTGTACCATTCTTGATGTCATTATAGATCATCGAGAGTTGTTCACCAGGATCACCATATGCTACCACACGAAGTGTTTCAGCGTCGTGATGTACGAAGTCAGGGATCCACTCACCGAGTTCAAGTTTCCACATATTAGTGGCATCCTCGGGAATGTCAACCCACTTCATACTAGCGCCAGGACCTGTATAGATCTCAAACTCATCGCCTTCTTCTACTATGTCTGTGATAAATCCGTCTGCGCGGACAAGTGCTCTTTTCATTGGTTTAATCGAATTCGTAGACTACAACAATACCCTGGCGACCGTCACCACCACGCTCGGAGTTACGACCAGAGGAACCGCCAGCACCGTAGGCAGCGTGCGCTCTGTGACGCTGTGCCCATTGTTGCTGTCTGTGTGCGGTCGGTGCAGAACCACCCCAGAAGGATGTTCCACCATGACCTAGACCAGGAGGGTTTCTGTGCCCTTGACCCGATCCACCATAGATTCTAACAGAACCTTGGTTAGGACTGCCACCAGTAGCACCCTCGTGCTGCTGACGACGGTTTGCACCCTGTCCACCACCAGATGAGCAGTAGTTACCGAAGGATGACGTGCCACCGTTACCACCGCGACCACTATAATTAGTTCCACCACCGCCACCACCAACGGTGACAGAAATAGAGTTGATGTTCTCAACGTTGACGATAGTCTCAGTGTGAGCACCTGCACCAGCAGACTCACCATAACCTGATCCACCGCCACCGCCAGCAGTACACTTCACCCAGATACGCTTAATGCCACTGGGTTTGTTCCATGTGTTGTTACCATTATACACGGAAATGGACTTAGGTCCACCACCAGATTGAATGGTTGCCCATGACATAGTGCTGCCATTAGTTGACAAAAACTTACCTGATTGCCCAGACACTGACGGGATAACCTGTGCCGAAGAACCAGAAATTGTTCCGTTGATAACGATATTGCCAACGGTAAGAGTACCGTTCACAGTAATAGATCCAGAACTGAGGTTAAGACCACCAGAACCAGACAGGTCTCTAATAGAGGATACTTTTAGGGTACTCATTGATTACTTGTCTCCTTCGTTGTTATTTATATCAAATAAATTCATAGACTACGATGATACCCACACGACCATCACCACCACGCTCACTGTTCTTACCAGATGATCCACCAGCGCCATAGGCAGCATGTGTTCTATGTCTCTGTGCCCATTGTTGCTGTCTATGGGATGTTGGAGAAGATCCACCCCAATAAGAGTGACCACCGTGTCCTAGACCTGGGGGATTTCTATGACCCTGGGAAGATCCACCATAGATTCTAACTGAACCTTGGTTAGGAGTTCCACCATCTGCACCGCTATGTTGTTGCCTACGGTTTGCTCCCTGACCACCACCTGATGAACAGTAGTTACCAAATGATGACGTTCCACCATTGCCAGCGCGACCACTATAATTAGTCCCACTACCAGCACCACCGACTTGAACACTAATCGAGTTGATGTTTGCGACATCTACAAAAGTCTCCGTGTGAGCACCAGCGGCACCAGATTCACCATAACCTGATCCACCTCCACCTCCACCAGTACACATAACCCAGATACGTTTTACACCACTAGGTTTGTTCCAAGTAGAGTTACCATTATATACAGAGATCGAGTTAGGGATGCCGAGGTTAGTTGCATTACCTACCCACGAGATGGTAGAACCATTTGTGTACAAATAGTTACCTGATTGTCCACTCTGTGACGGAATGATATAACCTGAGGATCCAGTAACATTACCATTGATAACAATCGCACTAACAGTAAGAGTGCCGTTAGCAGTAATCGCTCCGTTCGAGAACGACATACCGCCTTGATTGTTCAAGTCCTTAACTTGTGCGACTGATAGTCTAGTCATCTGTGTTAATCATTCCTCGTTTGTATTTATGTCTCAGCGGATCCATAATGTAGCGTGTGAGATATAGTACGCTTCATCAGACTGACCTTGGTCGAGATCAGTTCTTTGGTAGATTCGGATAGAACTATCAGTATGTGGTTGCCATCCCGAATCAAAGTCAACATAACCCATTGTGGGGTCATTACTACCATTCCAAGGTTCGTATGAGTAGTCTATGTTATTAACAAAGTTAATTGTAGCACCATAACTTGTACTAGGACTATCAATGTAATTTCTATTCCAAGTTTTTCTCCAACTAGCATAAGTTCGTGTACCTGAACCCGAATTACCTGTGGTTATTCTAACTTCATTATATTCATTATCCCACGAGTCCACAAGGTGATACTTAGCAGTATACTTTATTTCAGTATGACCTGGTATACCACTTAGGGTAAGTTCATATGTTCTAGGAGAACCACCCCATCCATGAATCCAAGAGTTACCAAAGGGTCCAAGTTGTGTCATATTATAAACTTCACTGTAATTCCAGTTCCCAATACCAGCACGAGCATCAGTACCTTCGGAATACCAAATTCTCTCACCACTACCGCTAGCACCAAACAAAAGTATTTTATTCGTTCCAATAGGCATGATTAAGCAATATCGTATTGACCTTGTGTAACAAAGACATTCCAAGTCGAACCTTCAAGGTAGAAGAAGCAGTTGTAAATATCATAACCAGCACCATTAGAAAATGCCGATGGTCTGATCATAGTAGCAGTGGAACCATTAACTTGGAAACCAGTAATATATCCACTGCCGTTTATCTGTCTCTTAATAATTTGTGCAGTGTAAACAAATCCAGATTCATTAGGTACATTTTGAAAGTTAACAGTAAAGTTACCGTTGTAATTAGTTGGGTTCTCAGTTGAGAAGACCGTCGCCATACTATGATCTAATGCGACAGTACCACTAACAGAGAAAGACATATGTCTTTCTTTCGTCTGTCCAAACTCAAATGTAGCACCAGGGACTAATCTGAGGTGATTGTTAATAGCAGCGTTGTCGAAGTATCTGTATGTCCCAAGATCTTCGTCAGCACCAATCAATGTCCATGTTGCACCATTCTCAATGGTAACTGTAAAACCATTAGAGATGGTAATTGGAGCAGCAGAGAAACCGTTACTGTACTCTACACCACCATTAGCACTAGGACCAATGATAATGTTCTCACTAATCGTGGTTCCGTTAGTTCTAATAATAGAATCTTCACCAACGGAAGGACCACCACCACCTACATCATCCCAACCAGGTGTACCAGGTCCCCCTACATCAGGCAGATAACCTTGGAACATTCCCTCAGTGGTATTGAATATAATAGTTCCAAGGGGAACTGTACCCAATGCATTGATCTGTGTCTGGTTGAGATTAGGCAGGTTGACTTGCTCTGTAACTTGTAGAGCGGTAATAACTGCTCTGGTTACAGCATCAATCTGATTGCCTATAATTTTGGTGGTCATTTATTTTATTCGGAAGGTTTTAGATAACAAGTTCACGAATATGGATGGTGTCACCAGTTGCAGGAGGTGTAGCGACAGAGAAGTCAACAGCGTTACCTGTTACTGTATAGTCTGTGCCAGGGATCTGTGCAACACCATTAAGGAATACCAAAACAGAGAATGCAGTGTGTCCAGGTGAGATACCAAACGTTTGTGTGGAACCATCACCACTATATGTCACACCGCTATTGCCATTAGCAATACCAGTTGCTAATGAATATTTATCAGCGCATCCATACTTACCAGTAACATCAATGTCACCATCAAAGTATGTGTTACCACTGATCTTCAAGCGGTTAGATGCATCAGGTGCCATACCAATACCATAGTTGGTAGTGCCACTGAATCTGTTAGATGTGATCGGAGTGGTATCACTCAGACCAAACTTGTACCATGTACCAGCATCATATACCCAACCAAGTGATTGACCAGGAACCCAATCAATGTTATAGCAGATGTCTCCACTATTAAATGCAAGACCAGAATCAAGATCAGGCAGACCAGAACCTAACTCTTCGGCAAGGAATGTCTGCCTCAGAACAGTACCATCATCGTTCGAGTAGGTAAAGTTCAGAGACTGAATCTGATTCTGTGATGTAATCTTCTTCTGGAAGGTTACAGGACCTGAGAACACAGACTCCAACTGGTTAGATGCACCACCGATAACAGTAAGTTTATCAGTCAGCACCAACTCAGAGAAGGTTTCAATCGTTGTACCTTCTTCACCCAACACATTCAACTGTGCAATATCTTCGTTAGTGATCTGACCCGTAACAGGGTTAATCACCTGGTTACCAACGAACAGTTCACCGTCAGAGTTCACACCAGAGTAGTATGCAACACCTGCTGCTTCTTTGAGTGACTGTGACAATCTAACCTGCTCAGGTGAGAGAACCTCAACCTGGGTAGATGGGAATGCTGTTGAGTAGTTACCAGGACCGAAACCAAGATACTCAAACGTGTGACCAGATGCACGAAGAATAGAATAACGACGGAGTTCAATACTCAGAGGAGCGATAGAACCATCAGTGTTGAGTTTCAGAGGAATCTTTCTATCTTCCTCATCACCCAGACGTGCAGTCACAACAATGTTAGACAGAGTATTTGTTGTGGTGGTATAACCAAGGTTGTTGTTTCCTTCAAGCAGGAAGAACTGTGCAGTCTCCTTAGTAATAGACAACTGAGTGTCTTCGTTAGGAGTAGGAGTTGCACCATCAGTAGTTTTAACCAAACCCAGAACCTCATTGTCTGCAATAGACACAGCGGCAGCAGGGTCAGCAACAGGGTTATCTCTGTCGAATGCAGGATAGATGTCTACTGTCTGTTGAGAGAACTCAAAGTCATCAAAGTTAGAGGTGATGGGAGATACTGACGCAGACAGAATTGTAAGGTAGTAGATACCATCAGTCTCACCAATCACGAACTCTTGGAATGTCTCTACGTCATACACATAGTATGTTTTAGAGTATGCAGGTGAGTTAGTTTCAGATGATCTGGGTTGCAGTACGAAACCAGTAATCGGAGGACGAGGAATCGGGAATGCATCCTTATCCAAGACATAACGGAAACGATAGGTTCTGTCAGTCAGATCACGAGCATCAGGTACACGACGTATAAAAGTAGTAGGAGTAAATCCAAGGTTCTGATACAGCGAGTTTGCTTGCAGTGTGGTGTAGATAGTATTGTTAGCGTTATCTACTTGTAGATACCACTGACCACGGTTTGTATCATACTTGATTGGACTCTCATCATCACCTGCTCTTGTGCCAGTTACATCAGGACCAGAGGGTGAGATGTCAGCATAATGTGTAGTTGGTTCAGACGCGCCAGCAGCAACAAGTGCTACATATACTCTATCAGGAGTATTAACATCATCACGTCTTGCACCAATAGTGTAACCTTGAATCTTGCTAGGTGGTCTACCTAATTCAGAGGTGTAACCGTATAAGTACAGACGCGAGTTATCTGCTTCTGCTCGGGTGGCGTTGATGTCGATAGTAACCCAGTTAATCGAGATTTCATCAACGTCATCCAACGACTTGGGTGGGATAACGTGAGTAATTTGTCCCGCTTTGTCCTTTGTGAAGGCAGTTGCTTTGAAACCTTTGGATCGCAAGGATGTATTTCCGAAGTTACTATTACTGTTGGTAATAGAAAGGTCACCACCACTATCAGCGAAGAAGTGATCACCAAATCCCACAGCGAACACAGACACAACCTGAATGAATGAATCATTGGATGCCTTAATGTGCGCGTGACGCCATCCCTTACGGTACTCAGCAAGACCATTAATGTGTGCGCCAGATCCTGCTGCTTGTGGTTCATAGTTTCCAGAGGAAGGGTTATAAACTACAAATGCTCGGTCATCCTTTTGAAGGGAGATACCAGTGAACTGTGCAACCACCATCGATTTGAAACCAGTTGCACGCGAACCATCAGCGTGCATACCATTGATACCCCACACAGAACGTAGGGACATGTTGAACACATATGGTGACGCAGAGTCAACTGTGTCAATCTCAACTTTAACGAGGATGTTTGAACCGATAGCATTACCTGAGGGTTCTGCTGACATCTGATAAGTAAACTGGTTACCCTGTGCAGATGTTACCAGGAACGATCCATTATAGAGTAGTTTATCCTGCTCAGTAGGACCATTAACGCCAGATATATTAACAGCGACACCCACGGAGAATCCATGATTCTTCGGGTTACCGATTTCGTCAACAGTAAACGCCGTAGCAGTTTGTCCATTTCTGATAATCTGCGAGACAGCGAATTCGTCGGAGATAGGACCAACGATTCTGTTTTCTTCGATTCTTGCCTGCAACTGGTCCTGTGCAACCACACCAGAGGAGTCAGGAATCGTAGCGTATGCTTTCGAGATCTTCTGGTAGTACAGGTTCAGATCTTCTACGTTAGCAAACTCAAAGCAAGTAAGTTTGTGGTGAGAGAAGTTCGGTGCAATAGTTGCAATGT
>Ga0129345_1000573_pt1 | contig 13525 bp, 14 predicted proteins | sample CPBDNA_FD_94425 | JGI IMG/M metagenome (GOLD analysis project Ga0129345, IMG submission 94425) | Freshwater to marine salinity gradient microbial communities from Chesapeake Bay, USA - CPBay_Sum_20_0.8_DNA | ecosystem: Environmental > Aquatic > Marine > Coastal | place: USA: Chesapeake Bay...
GAGGAATAAGTTCAAGAAGGTACTACGAGAGGAATTTTCGTGATTAAGAACCTCATAAGAACAGTTAGAATATACAGAAATTTGAGGCAAAAATATACAAGACTTCAAATAGAAAATCGACAACTGAAATCAATGATTACAAATCTGGAAAAGGAAAATACAAAGCTGAAGGATGTTGTGGTTTCCTCTGTTGAACTGGTAGATAGTTACAAGCATGGAATGACACAACTAAGAAGATACTTTCAACAACAAGTAACAGAACGATACTACTCAAACGAAGAGTATGAGCAGTCAGAAGATGAGGAGGAAGAAGTAGACATATATAAAGCATTGAGAAAGAAAACTACCGTACACTAAAAAATACAAAAAATACAACAAATAAAATCAATACAAAAAATACGAGGTAAGTTATTATGTCAACATCATTTAGTCAACTCAAGAAGTCAAGTCAGAGCAGCCTGAAGAGTCTTTCCAACGAACTGGAAAAGCTCAACAGCAACGCAACCGGAAACTCCAATCAGGATGATCGTTTCTGGAAGCTGAGTGTGGACAAGGCACAGAATGGTCATGCGGTCATTCGGTTTCTTCCTGCTCCTTCTGGCGAGACTGTTCCTTGGGCTCGAATCTGGTCACACGGTTTTCAAGGACCGGGTGGTTGGTATATCGAGAACTCTTTGACCACGATTGGTCAGAAAGATCCGGTTTCGGAGTATAACTCAAAGCTCTGGAACTCGGGTATCGAAGCGGATAAGGAAACGGCACGAAAGCAGAAGCGAAAGCTCCAGTACGTTTCCAATATCTTTGTCGTCAGTGATCCTTCAAATCCTGAGAACGAGGGAAAGGTTTTCTTGTTCCGTTATGGTAAGAAGATTTTTGATATGATTAACGACAAGATGAATCCTGAGTTTGATGATGAAACTCCGGTGAATCCCTTCGATCTTTGGTCCGGGTGTAACTTTCGCCTTCGCGCTCGGCAGGTTGCCGGGTTCCGAAACTACGACAAGTCTGAGTTTGATTCTTCATCGGCTCTGCTTGAGGATGATTCGGAGCTGGAGCGCATTTGGAATACTGAGTATTCCCTTGAAGCGTTGACTGCTCCCGACCAGTTCAAGTCGTATGAAGAACTCAAGGCTCGCTTTGAGAAGGTTATCGGAAGCTCCGATTCCTATGGTACGGCAGCGGATTCGTTTGACGAGCCGGTTGCCAACTATGAGGAGTCCGCTTCACTTGATGACGATGACGACTCTCTTGATTATTTCAAGAAGCTGGCTGAAGACGTTTAGTATCGTCTCATAGACCAAATGAACCCCCCTGCGTTTCGGCGCGGGGGGGTTTTTTGTTTTTGAACTTATTGGCAATCAAAATAAACAGAAGAGATATTCCAATCATTAGTGAGAATCCGTTTTCTGGAACAGTTCTGGGATTAGACCAATCAGAGCATCCGTTGAGATTACATGCTCTCACGAGAATCCATCCGTTTTGATAGGGAAGTGTATCCGTCAGTATATCGACACATCTTGATATATTGTCGGATACACACAAATCCACTTCAGACTGTGGAATATTTTCGATTCTCTGTTGTTGATAATCTGTCAACCACTTTTCACAAAGTGATGTTGTTATTGCCTCGTTACAATCGAAATACATCGAGGCATCTAATAGCGGAACATTGATTAGATCAGCAGGAAATCCGTCAACACCAAGATTATACATTCCAACTTCCCAGTAGTCTGGGTTTTGATCCGAACTATCCGAACTCCCTAACCAACTTTGAAAAGGTTGTGTTATATGTAGAATTGGCATTTTACCAATCCATATTTGCTGATTGAGACATACTTCTATCCGTTCGTGTGTGGAGTGATCCGGGTACGATTGTATTTCCTCCAGTTTTTCTGCTATAGTCTGCATTTGATACATTAACTATAGGCTGTGACGTTGTTACAGATGATGTCATTGCGGAATCTTGAATTTGTGAAGCTGCGGCTGCTCTTAAATCATTTTGTGGTTGTGCAGAAATATTTTCTGATTCGTTTCCGCCAAACCAACTATCGAACCATCCTTCTTCCTTTCCAGCCTCCTCGGCTCCATCCATAATTTCTTGAACGCCTGATCCTCCAGTAAACGACTCGGCTAATTTGGTCATTCCTTCTTCACCCAGCCATGCTCCAGCAATACCACCAACAACACCACCAAGTAAAGTTCCCACTACGGGAATAACGCTTCCAACAGTTGCTCCAACAGCGGCACCTGCCAGACCACCTCCAATTGAACCTGTTGCTCCAGCGGTTCTTTCGACTGCGTAGTCTGCTAATTGTTCTTCGGTTATTTCGCCGGATTCTGCCAAAGTAGATGCCTCATTTATATCCGATGCTGCCATAACAGCATCGACACCAATAGCAAGCGGTACTGCTGCTTTGGATAAAACTCTTGCAAACTTGCCCAATTTTGATGCGTTTTTTAGTAAATCGTCTCCACTTTTAACAAGATCGTCACCTACAGACGATATGTTTTTTGGAACTAAGTCGTCGGCAACTTTTAAAGCATCATCAGACATCTTTACTGCGTCATCTGCTAGTCCTGCCGCAGCTTTTCCGGTGTCGTCTAATGATCCGGCAACTCCTTTGGCTACATCGTCTGCTGATCCGGCAACTCCTTTGGCTACATCGTCAACTAATGCTCCGGGTTTAGGTTTGAATCCAAGTTTACTGAAAACATTGTCAGCAAACTTTCCTATTCTGGGAAGAATGTCATCTAAACTACGAGCAAGGTTTTTGGTGACGTTTCTAAGACTCGCTGTCCACCCCGAAAACACATTGTTAAAATCTCCTTCTGATGTAAGCCATGCCGCAAGACCACCCAGCATGGCAGCGCCAAGAATTCCCCAAGGCAAGTCCATTTCATCTTCTTCGGGTTTATCACTTCCTTCTCCATCTTTATCTAAATCATCAAATAAGGATTTCCAAAAATCACGATCTTCTCTTGCTTTTTCTTCCTCTTTTGATGCATTTCCTTTTAGGTCTTCAAAATATTCCAACAAACTATCTTTTATGAGTATTATATTTTCGTTGATGTTGTTTAGAGGATTTTCTGAATCTTTTTCTAAACCGTCTTTTGAATCTTCGTCCATCTTTTGTTCAGATGAAGGTTCAAGTTCTTCTGATTTTTCTAGTTCTTCCTCCTTTTCTTTTCCAGAGCCAGTCAATTTTTCTACAGCTTTATTTTTTAAAAAGCCCAACCCCTTAAAAGCTCCGGCTAATGCTTTTTCTCCTAAATCTACTGATCCTGTAAACATCGCAGCAGCTAGTGGTGATTCAAACATATCTGAGGCAAGACTATCTCTTGTTAGCCCAGCATCCTTTCGCCGATTATTAATGACTTCTCCGACTTGCTTGGCTCCACTCGAAACACCACTCAAAACATTTCCTATCATTCGACCTGATTTAGACTCTTTTACAGTCTTTGTAAAATTTTTCAAGCCTTCTATGAATGAATTGACTGTTTTATCAGCAGCTTTTTTTTCGCTGGCTTCTTTTTGGTCTTTAGTAAAAGTGACTTCAACTTCAGTCTTATTTTCGGACTCTTCACTTTTGTCTGATGGTAATACAGTTGGGATTCCATTCTCTTGTAGTTGAGGAAGGGGCATTTTTGTGAATTGTCCGGTAACGGGATCTCTATAGTTGTATTTGGGCATTTTTTATCTCGCTTGTTGTTCTGCTCGTCTCTGTTTTTCCTTCTCCACATGCTCCATAACCATAGTTACATACAAATCTCGTTCCCAAGGTAGCAGACCTTCAATGTCCGCAAGGGTATAATTGTGATACTGCATCAATGAAAAGTTTATTCGTAAAGTTCCCTCTAACGAGTGGTCAGAGAGAACTAGCCGAAAAAATCAGACAGCCCCTCCAATCTTATTTTTTCTTTGAAGTCGCATTTGTCGCAACTGAAGTTAACATCTTTATACATCTTTGGAATTGTTGAAAAGAATTCTTCTATTTTCAAAAATTGATCTTGTGACAGTTGTTCTAAAAATGAATTCATTTCATCTGGCGTGTAGTCTGCTTTACTATAAACATTTTCTTCATCATAAACACTCTCTATACATTTTGAAATAATCTCAAACGTACTGTCAGCATTCATTGTTTTTATATTGAAACCGCCTGAATAACTTGTCATCATTTCGATGCTGGGGTAGTTCATAATTATACCCACATCATTGGTTAGTTGAATTTTTTTGTTGTGTGATTTCTCTCGTTTAATCTTTACTTCGTTTACATCAATTTCAATTTGTATGGGTTTACAGCCTTTTACATCACAGTTTTTCTTTTTATATGATACCTTTACAACATCTCCCATCGACTTTGATCTGAGATTCAGCAAAATGTATTCTATATCGAAAAGCGGAAGAGTGTCAACATCAATACCATCCGTAACAATACAGTTGTTTATCACCTGTTTTATTGCGGTGATAATTTCTTTTTGATCTTCTCCTTCCACTGCCATTAGAAGAATTTTCTCTTCTTTCACCAAAAATGGTCTGTATGTAATTTCCTTCTCCGTAGAAGGCAGTTTCAATGTATACATGGGCACATCAAGTTTAGGTAAAGCCATTATGTAGTCTCCTTATAATTTAACGACGACCTTCGTTTAGGTTTGTATTATCACTCTGCTGTTCTGCTGATTTTGACTGGGTTACGTTTTTTGTAAATCTTATATTCTGTTCAATTCTACTCATAATTTCATCGTTTCCTCCAATAGTGTCAAAGACTGCTGCTCCAGTTTTTTCCAAAGTTGATTGAAGATCGAATCCGGGGAACAAACTACTGACTCTCAGGAACTTGCTGAACGGACCATAACTTAAATCGTTCTTTCTCCAATAGCGATACACAAAGGAAACTTGAAGATTGTGGAATGCGTTTTGAGATGCCCAGTCTAATTGCATGGGCGACACCATTCTTGGATATGCGTCAACGAGTGTTACAGAATACGATACATCGCCTCTGGCATCCATTTGTTCAACTGTGATGTCACAAACATAGTCATCAAAGTATTCAAATTCGTTACTTGTATTGTTGTCTTGAATAAACGATTGCCAATCACTAAACAATTCATAGACACCCAAGTCTTGCTTACAATAGAAGCTCATAACCATTTCATCGTAGATGGAAGAAGATGCTATTTTGATGGGTGGACCGTGGGTGAATCTGTCTGTTGTCTGAAAGTATCTCCCCGGAATTGATGCTTGATTACATAGAAGAGCCAGAGTTTTTGCGCTCGAAGAATCCACTACTACACCCGGAATCATCACGCGAAAAAGTGCTGGTGATGCGAGCCCGCCGCCTATTTTTGATTTGAACTGATTGATGTTCATTTACCTTCTTCCTCTGTAGTATTCTCGTTTGGATTTCATCCAAACCTTTCTTTTGTTCTCTCCTACAAATCTCTCAAGCGGAAGAAATATGGCAATCTCCCACTCTTCTTCAGGCACTTCCATGTATCTTGACGTAACTTGCTCAAATAAATACTTCTTTATACACGGGCGGAAGTATCTATATTTAGCAGTTTTCTTCAAAATATTGTATCCATTTGCCTGAAGTTCTAACCTTGGTGGTAATGAGTCATTCTTCGGTTCTTCTTTTAGATCATACAAAGCATCCATCAAAACAGCTCTCCATGTATATGGAAGATAGTGTAGATTGATACCAAGAAATCCATCGGCATGTGCCTCTATGGGAAACACAAGAGGAAACTCGTCGTAGTATGGCAGTGTGTCTGCGTGCTTTGCCTGATACTCAAACATGAACAGACGACCCAACATGATTCTTCCACGAATCGTTGGTTTCATTCTCTGATTTTCGCGACCAATCCTGAAAAATCTTTGAGAGCTTGCTCCCTTCAATTGATTCATTCTAAATGAGGTTTCTCTATACCAGTCTCTTGCCTCTTCAATTTTTTCTGATACTTTGGCAGCTTTTATTTGTGTTTCGAGAAACGATTTGAAGGTGAATTTCTTCTTCATTTGATTATTCTAATCCCCATTGACTTTAGAGTTTCTTCTGTCCATATCTCAAAGTTCCAACCACGATCTTTTGCGTATTCGATCGCATATTCCCACTTAGATGTGTTTAGACCATACGCATAGACTTCTTTGATATACCTTCGGGTCTTTCTTTTGGGTGTTGGTGGCGGTTTGGTTTGACGCTTTGGTTTTATTTCTACGATCACCGTTTGACCGTTTGAATATGTTATTTTTAGATCAGGAAAGTAGTTGTGTCTCTTGCCATCCGTTTTGGAAACGTATGGAATCTTCAACTCTTCGCTGCTCCACTTGGAAACATCTGGATTTTCGTCGCACCATTTGAAGGCTTGTCTCTCCCATAACGAACGATATGTTATGTTCATAGGATTTCCTTCATATTTTTCAAGATTCTTTGGTTTCCATCGACCCTTATATGGCATAACTTCCCTAAATAAATATAGTTATTGTATATTTATATTTAGAATCTAGGAGCATTGGAATGGCTATATCCTTCAAATTTACCGAACTTGGAGACGCGGTTGGAGATGATCTAGTAGAGGATCTTTTAGGCGGATTTAGGGGTCCGTTAGCAGATGTATCCAGACCAAAACATGGGACCGGCAATTATCTAAGTTATCCTTTAGATGTTGAAGGTCTTGGGGAAAGACATTTTATTAGTTTTTCTATTCTCGAAAAATCTCCAATAGTGCTTAACAATTCAGAGCTAAGATCCTCTGGCTTACCCGGAGAGGAGGCAGATGAATCAACAACTGGACAATTTCTTGGTGGTGTTATCGGCGCTCTTGTCGAAGATGAGGTTGGTGGAGGGGTTTTTGGAGGCTTGATTGGTGGAGCTACTGCTGCAACGTCAACAGCGTTTCTTGATGAAACGGGTTTGAGTGGTGTTGCGGATACTGGCATTAAATCTGCTGTTGATCTTGCTGGTGATATTACAGGTGGTGCCGTTGAATTGGCGGGAGCTGCTTTGGAAGGTGCTGCTGATTTAGCGTTTGGCGCTTTAGATTTAGTAACGAGTGGTATTAAAGGTGCTTTACCCCCTGATGCTGCTGAAAGTTTTGGGAGAATTACTGGATCAACTAGCGAACTGCGTGCTGCAATAGAAAAAAAAGTTCCATTATCAAAAGATGGCTTGCTAGACCTGCTGAGAGCTGACGGAGAAAATGGTGATGTTGAGGGTGGGGTTATAACAAACAAAGGTCAAATCATTATGTATGTTCCTGTTGGTATTCAAGAAACATTACAAAACTCTTGGACTGGTGCTGAGATGGGAGCGATGAAAACTTTAGAAAAAGCTGTTGACATTATCACCGGAGAAGGTGATGTGGCAGAAAAAGTAGAGGCGATCGCGTCTGAAGCAATGAATGTCGGCACAGAACTGATTGGAAAAGTTGCTGGTCAAAAAATGGCAATACCCGGAATGGAAGGGTATTTATTGAAAAATGGTCTTGGTGGGGCGATAGGGATCGAAGGAGCCGAACAAAAAAATCTTGCCAAAAATCCTCATTTTGAAATTTTATATGATAAACCTTCTCAAAGAACTTTTTCATTTGATTTCAAAATGGTTCCTAGAAATGTGTCCGAAGCTCATGCTATACAACAAATAGTTAGAACATTCAAAGCGTATTCTTCTCCATCACTAACGGGTAAAGAGCAGGGTAAGTTTGGTCCATATTCTAGGTTTTACACTTACCCCGCTCTGTTTCAAATAGAATATTGGAACGCTGACAAGTTACATAAACTTTTACCTTGTGCATTGACAAATATTACTGTCAATTATTCTGGTTCTGGAACACCCGGAACTTATCGTGACGGTTCTCCAATTCAAACTGATATGACACTAACATTTGCTGAAGAGCGACTAATTTCAAGAGAAGACGTTTTCGCTGGTTACTAAAGGAAAAAACATTGCCGAGATATTTTTCATACTTTCCAACACTTCCATATGATACATTTGATGATTCTGGTAAAACTAGAATTGTTACTGATATATTTAAAAGAGTTCGGGCTACTCTGGAAGCTCGAACTGATAAGACAATATATTATAAGTATAATGTTTTAGAGGGGCAATTGCCTGAACACATCGCATATAATTATTATGGTTCTACAAATTATCATTGGGTTGTTCTTTTGATGAATGAGATTCGTGACCCACAATGGAGTTGGCCTTTGGATTCCTTTGCGTTCGAGAAGTTTATTATAGATAAGTATGGATCTGTAGACTCTGCCGCAAGGGACACTCATCATTATGAAACTGTAGAGATTGTCTCTGATTCAGATACAACGGAATACTCTAAAGGCGATATTATTCTTCCAAAAGGGTTGATTGTCGATTCTACTTTTTCATACACTTATCTGAAAAATGGTTCAGAAACACTTGTTAGTGGAACATCTGCTCGCACAGAAATAACTAACTTGGCGTATGAAATATCAGAAAATCAAAAGCGCAGTGAGATTGTATTGTTACGTCGAAATCTTCTTAGAGAACTCTTAGAAAACTTTGAAGATTTGATAACGCACAGAAGGTAACTATCAATGCCGGAGACTAATGAAAATCGTGGTTCAAGCGACGTTTCGGTAGAGCTTTGTGATATTGTCTCTTCTGGTGGAGTTCATTTGAACGAAGTTTTCAAAGACCCTTGGAATGGTATTGTTTTGAATGAAAGTATGGGTCTTCAAAAAGATGACCCTCAGTTTGTTTCTGGGGAAATATTTTTGAGTGACGAGGTTGATATTTTCAATAATTTGAAGTTAGTTGGTGATGAAGCTGTTGATTTAAAATTCAGAACACCCGGAAAAAAGGCTATAGAATTTCAGGGAAGAGTATATTCTGTGGGCTATTTCCGATCTGCTGATGCATCTTCAACAGGTCTTTCTGTGAAGTTTTGTTCCCCCGAAAAAGTTGTTTCCGATCAACTAAAAATTTCTCGATCATATAAGAATGTATTATATTCTGATATGATAAAAGATTTGTATACTCCTCTAAAAGATATTAGTGGAAAAAAGATATTCGTAGAGGATACAAAAAATATTGGAAGCATGATTATAAACAATCAAAGTCCGATTGATGCGATTAATAAAGTGATTCAGGTTTCTCGTTCATTAAAAAGAAATGGAGCAAACTACGTTTTTTATGAAGGTCTAAATAAATCCTTTGTTTGCTCTTCTCTCGAAAGTCTTGTTGATCCAACTGAAGTGGAAACAAACATGATATACACATATGAAAAAGATGATGGAGATACAGGTAAAAGTAATCGACTCAAAAAGATGGCAGCGTTGAAATCGTTTAGGGTTTTATCGCTTCCTAATATGTTGGATGGCATCAAAAATGGGCTTTATGCTTCTACTTTAGTCACAAACGATTTGATGAAGAGAAAGGTGAGATTTAGTTCTTTCGACTATTTAGATTCTTACACATCATACAAATCTATAAACTATTCTGAGCGTCAAGGTGGACAAAAGGTAACTGCATTGACAAATAACCCTAATTTCAGGAAATCTTCTTTGGTTCATTTTATTCCTCAAAACTATAGGTCTTTTGATACTGAAACAAGTTACAATGATGATCGAGGTGACATATCTTTGGTTAGAAGATCGCAGATGCTACAGATGAACGCTATTCAAGTTGAAGTTATTATAACAGGGGATAGTGAAGCACGAGTTGGTAAAGTGATTACTTTAGAAATTCCATCAACAAAAGCACAAACCGGGGAACTCGATCAGATTATGTCTGGAAGGTATTTGGTAACAAAAGTGAAGCATATAGTTTCATCTGAACCATCACGGGGATATGTTACAGTTATGCTTCTTGTAAAAGATTCTTATGAAAAGCCACTTCCGAAAAGAGTAGTATAATGCAACCAGTAGGTGTAGGACAAATAGGAAATTTTTATTGGTGGGAAGGTGTCGTAGAAGACAACCTTGATCCTACTGGTGCTGGTCGTTGTCGCGTTCGCGTAATCGCATACAATTCTCCTCTAAAGACAGACATTGAAACCGTTGATCTTCCTTGGGCATATCCAATGATGCCTCTGAATAACCCGCATGGAAAGATTGTCGCACTCAAGCCGGGAACACGAGTCTTTGGATTTTATCGAGATGGTGCTGTTGGTCAAGATTTGGTTATGGTTGGCACAATCAATATTGGCTATGGGCACTCTCTTGGATTTGACGACGAAGATCCGAATGGTGCTTTGGACAACATCAATATAGCCGAACCAGTTCCTCGAATTGGTGAGCTTGGTTTTATTGACGATCGAGCTGGGGCAGGAACAGACCCAATTGAAAATCAACCACAAAAAACTAAACTAACAAATGATGGTGGAAAGATTACATCAGAAAACATAACCGATTATGGTCAATATTATACTAATGAAATGAATACATCTCGTCTTGCTCGTGGCGTTGTTGCTGGAACGATTGCGGAGGCACAGATTCTCTCGCAAGCAGACACCAAGATCAAAAAAGCAGATGGTTCTGAAATACAAGAGCCAGCTTCTCCATTTGCCGCAAAGTATCCATACAATGCTGTCGAAGAATCCGATAGTGGACACATTCGAGAGATTGATGATACACCGGGAGCAGAGAGAATCAAGGAGTCTCATCGAACCGGAACTTTCTATGAAATTCATCCTGATGGTAGTCGAGTTACCAAAGTCGTCAAAGACGATTTTTCTGTAACCATTGGGGATAAAGGTGTCAAGGTTGATGGGATTTGTGCTATTCATGTTGTTGGTCAAGCCGATTTTTATTGTGAGAGCGATGTGAATGTTAAGACGGATAAAAGTGCCACAATCACTACAGGAACAAGTGCCACAGTCACCGCCGGAACTGATGTTGTGGCTACTGCTGGTAATGATGTGAGTGTTACTTCTGGTCGAGATGTGTTGGTAACGTCTGCTACAAACGTAGGAGTTCTTTCTGGCGGAAATCTGGCAATTCAAGCTGCTGGAGAAATCTCACTTGCGGATTCCTCTGCGACGGCTGCTAATGTGGATGAGATGATTCGAGATTATATCAACGACAAAAAGCGTATAGATAGGAACGCCTAAATACATAGAGGGAGGATTGTACGTTGCCAGTAGTAAAGAAATGGGTAGATTTAGATTTAGACTTTACGGCACACCCAAATACGGGTCAATTGTCGCTAAAGAAAGATGAGCAGGCAATCATTCGTTCTGTTCGCTATCTTCTTCTTACCAATTTTTACGAGCGACCTTTTCACCCAGAGACGGGATCAAACCTAACAAAACAACTATTTGAACCTATGACTTATTCTAACGTCATTAGAATTAAGGATTCTATAGTAGAATGTATAAATAACTTTGAACCAAGAGTATCCCTTACAGAAATAGAAGTCAACCCTAATTTTGATTTGAATGCTTATGATGTTATATTGACCTTTTATATTTTGAACGAAGAAGTTGAACGAAAAACAAGATTTTTACTAGAAAGAGATAGGTAAATGGCAGCAAATTACACCACACAATCAAACAAGCTGAAGATTGTAGAACTTGATTTTGATGCTATTAAAAAAGCTCTAAGAGAATATCTTAGTGGTCAAGATGAATTCAAGGATTATGATTTTACCGGATCTGCGATGAACATTCTTTTGGATGTTCTTGCGTACAATACACACTACAACGGCTTTTACACCAACATGCTCGCAAGTGAAATGTTTATGGATAGTGCTTCTTTGCGCTCTTCTATTGTCTCTCTTGCTAAACACCTCGGATATACTCCTTCATCAAGAAGAGGAGCGAGTGTAAATCTTGATTTGATTTTCAATGGAGTAGCTTCAGAAAAATCAACAATTGTTGTTCCAAAAAATGCCAAGTTTACAACTAAGATTGGTAGAGATTCTTATACGTTTCTGACCACACAAGCACGTTCCTCTTCGTACAACGCCTTGACTGCTCAACACGAATTAAGAAACCTTGAAATCAAAGAAGGCATTTCTTTGAGCAGGAGCTATACTTTTACCGGAAAAACTAACGAAACATTTGAAATTCCTGATGAGAATGTTGACACCACAACATTAGTTGTTGCTGCTGGCGGCGAGATTTATACAAAGGCAGATAATTTTACTGAAGTGAGTTCAACTTCTCGTGTGTATTTTTTACAAGAGGGTAATAAGAGTCGATATGAAATTTATTTTGGCGATGGTGTTGTGGGAAAGAAACCCAACGTAGAGGATTTCGTACAGATAACCTATAGCACTTCACAACTTGGTGTCGAAGGAAATGGGGCAACTAACTTTGTTTTGGCTGAATCCATTTCTGGCGCATCTTCAATTGACGTTTCCCTCTCTTCTGGATATACGAGGTCGGCAGGTGGAGCAGAACGAGAATCCACATCATCAATTAAACTTCAGGCACCAAGACAGTTTGGTCTTCAAAAAAGACTTGTTACACTCAATGACTATAAGACGAGACTCGAAAATGATTATAACTTGGTAGAGTCTGTTCGCGTTTGGGGTGGAGAAGAAAACAATCCTCCGGTTTACGGAACCGTTTTTGTGAGCGTGAAGCCAAGAACCGGATATGTATTATCGCAGGCAGAGCAGCAAAGAATTGCAGATGAGATTGTCAAGAAGAGAAACATCGTAACCGTCAACACTAGGTTTGTTGAGCCCGATTACCTTTTTGTTATTGTCAATTCAACGATCAACTTTGATCCAAGACAAACTTCCCGAAACGCATCTCAACTTGAAACTCTCGTTAAAGCAAGAATTCAAAATTATAATTCGACGCAGCTTTCCAAGTTTGAAGATTACTTCAGGTATTCTACGGTAACAAAACTTATTGACGAAACAGAAACCTCCATCAAGAACAACACAACTTTTGTTGCGATGAAAAAGAGAATTCGACCAACTTTGAATGTTCGTAGAGCCTATCAAATAGAGTTCAACAATCGCATATATAATCCACACTCGGGTCATGCTCCGGTCATTCGATCTGGATTGTTTAGATATGGCTCCATTGAGGATTGCTTTATCACCGACCGAAATGGAGACTTGGTGATTGCAAAGTCTACCAGAGGGTATGGTGCCGAAGGAATGAATGTGATTTCAATGCCAGAATATGACCTGCTCAACGAAAGAATTATTGAAAGTAGTATTGGTAGAGTTGATTATGAAACTGGTTTGATGTTGTTCAATTTGAATGTTTCTTCTATTTTCAACAACTCAGAATATCTATACTTTATTGCGACGCCTAACGTCAATGACATAGTTCCACAAAGAAATACTTTTGTGACAATAGATTCTTCGGACATAATCGTTGATGCCGTGGATGACACAAACTTTATACGAGAGAACAGAGTTCGTAGTTACTAAACCGGGAGTGTTTGATACATTATGGCACCAATCAACAGAACAGCAAATTCTCATCACACCTCTCTTATAGTATCTGGTCATGTTCCCGAATTTGTTCGTGCCGATCATCCTACGTTTGTCACGTTTCTCGAAAAGTATTATGAGTTCGCTGCCAA
>Ga0129345_1000581_pt1 | contig 13404 bp, 9 predicted proteins | sample CPBDNA_FD_94425 | JGI IMG/M metagenome (GOLD analysis project Ga0129345, IMG submission 94425) | Freshwater to marine salinity gradient microbial communities from Chesapeake Bay, USA - CPBay_Sum_20_0.8_DNA | ecosystem: Environmental > Aquatic > Marine > Coastal | place: USA: Chesapeake Bay...
GGATTTTTCGGCAAGCTTTTCGGCAATGAGCCGGAAACCACCCTAAAAAAGAGCGACAAACGAAGCCGCCAAGGCCGGGGCGGGCGTCCTCAAGGCAAAGGCGGTAAGCGTGAGGGCCAAAACCGCGGACGCGGCGGCAATCGCGGCGGCCCCGGACGTAAGCGCGGCGGCCCCCGCCGCAATGACCGCCGGACGAACGAAAACGTATCTTCTTAGTGAATTCTAGAAAGATCCTGCCCCAACTCGCCGGAGGCGATAACTGAAAACAATAGCAAACACTTCTTGGGCGCTTGCCGCTACAAATCTATAATTGACGACTGATGGATGTTTTTAAAGTTAGCGGTAGCGGCCCCCTGCATGGGCAGATCGAAGTGGGTGGGGCGAAAAATGCCGCACTACCTATACTCGCTGCCACGCTGCTGACCGACGAGACCGTCGTGCTGCGCAATGTTCCGGACTTGAGCGACATGCGTTTCATGCTCGAGATCTTACGCCATATCGGGGCCGAAACGACCCAGCCGGAACCCGGCGTTTGGGAGATCACCTCAAAGCAGATCACCCACATCGCCCCCTACGAGCTGGTGCGCAAGATGCGAGCCTCCGTCTGCCTGCTCGGCCCCCTCGTTGCGCGCATGCGCAAAGCCGAGGTCTCCATTCCCGGCGGTTGCGTGATCGGCCCGCGGCCGATCGACCTCCACATCAAAGGACTCAAAAAGCTCAACTGCCAAGTCGAGATCTCCAACGGCTATGTCCGTGTCAACGCCAGTAAGATCAAAGGCGGCCCCATCTTCTTAGGCGGCCGCAGTGGCAGCACCGTAACCGGCACAGCCAATATCGTCATGGCCGCCGTGCTCGCCCCCGGTACTACCCGCCTCGAATGCGCCGCGTGTGAGCCCGAAGTCGTCGACCTCTGCCAACTCTTAGTCAAAATGGGGGCACGGATCGAAGGGATCGGCAGCCCCGAGCTCACCATCACGGGCGTCGACAAACTTCACGGCTGCGAACACAGCGTGATCGCCGACCGGATCGAGGCGGGCACCTTCGTCATCGCCGCAGCCATCACCCGCGGCGACGTCACGGTGAAGGGCATCGCCCCAAAACTGCTCGGCGCCTTCCTCGACAAGCTCGAAGAGGCCGGCCTGCCGATGGAGCTGGGCGAGGACTCTATCCGCGTGCTGCCCTACCAAGGTTCACTCAAACCGGTCGACGTCATCACCCTGCCCCACCCGGGTTACCCGACCGACTTGCAGGCACAACTCAGTGCTCTGATGACTCAAACGGATGGCCTATCCATCATAACTGAGCGCATCTACCCCAACCGTTTCATGCACGTGCCCGAGCTCTAACGAATGGGCGCGGACATTTCAATCGAAGGCCCCAGTGCGATCATTAAGGGCGCAAGTAAGCTCTCCGGTGCGCCCGTCATGGCCTCCGACCTGCGGGCCTCCGCCGCGCTCATTCTCGCAGCCTTCGCGGCCGAGGGGGACACCTGGATCCAGCGTATCTACCACCTCGACCGGGGCTACGAGCGCTTCGAGCACAAACTGACTGCCATCGGCGCAAAAATCGAGCGGCTTAGCGAGAAGGAGATGCCAAAAGAATTACTGGAAGATTAAGAACCCGGGGAAGCGTATGCGACGGCGAATGACGTCGTTGGACTCGGAACACGTCCTCGGGATGACCGATCTCCAGAAGTTCGTGAACGCGCCTTAGTGCCCTGAGTTTTGAATATGTAGCGAACCCGCGCCAGCGGGGTCGACGATCCACAGCGCTGCCGGATCGTTTTCTACGTCGACTACCGCGTCAGCCATTAGAGCATATTACATATAGTTAGATGCAACATGCTCTAATGTCGACTATTTACAACTCAAGACACTGGTCTGGCCTAAAATTCCCGACTAAACATTTGCCTCGGATTCGAAGCATGTTTGAATAACACGCAATGAAATACGCCAAATACCACGCCCTGGGTAATGACTATCTTGTCCTCGACCCGAAGGACGCGAACGAACTGCCTGGCACCGATGCCATCGTCCGTATCTGCCACCGCAATTTCGGGCTCGGCTCGGACGGTATACTCTACGGACCCCTTCAAACAGACAAGGCCGACTTCGGCCTACGCATCATGAATCCCGATGGCAGCGAGGCGGAAAAAAGCGGTAACGGTCTGCGCATCTTCGCACGCTACCTCTACGACACAGGCGCGGTGAAGAACGAAGCCTTCACAGTCGAAACACTCGGCGGCCTCGTGACGTGCCAAATCGCCGATGGGGCCAAGTCCATTACCGTCGATATGGGGCAAGTCCAGTTTGCCATGGACCACATACCCGTCGATGGCCCCGAACAGACTGATCATAACATCGGGCAACTGCTTACTTTCAACGGCAAGACGCAGACCGTTTACATCGCCGACATCGGCAATCCGCACTGTGTGGTCGTGCAAGACGAGATTAGCGCTAAGCAGGCGCACGAAGACGGCGCAGCGATCGAAGTGCACGAAGCTTTCCCCAATCGCACCAACGTGCAGTTTCTCAAGGCGATCGATCGACACAATATTCAAATCGAAATCTGGGAACGCGGTGCCGGCTACACGCTCGCCTCCGGATCCAGTAGCAGCGCAGCGGCAGCTGTTGCCCACCGCATAGGCCTCTGCGATCGCGACATTACCGTGCACATGCCTGGTGGCCGGATCGGCATCCACATCGGGGACGATTTCGCTATCCGCATGACTGGGCCTGCCACGCATGTGGCCAGCATGATTTTTGACGACGAGGCGCTGGGGTTTTCGATCGAAAAATAGCTTCATTAAGCCACCACAAGAGTGCCATTAACTCCTCGGGGGTACAGAAATCGCAACAGTTGCCGGAACTCGTCCCGCACCTCAAGGAGCGGACATACGTATGCGGCTTCCTTTAGGTGGCCGCCTGACCCTCTGATGTTTAAAATGGCACCTGCTAAGCAATGCTTGCCTACTTGAGCCTTCATATGTAGACAAAGCGATATAGTCTGAAGTCGTATGCAAAATCTTATTATCACTTTGGGGGCTTCGGCAGGCGGGCTGCATCCATTAGAGGCTTTTTTTAAATCAGTCGGGTCGGAGCCTAAGGCCAGTTTCGTAATCATCCAGCACCTCTCACCGGACTACAAAAGCTTAATGCCTGAGCTTTTGAAAAAAACCACCCCCATGCCGGTCCACGTGGTCGAGCCGGACATGCCGATCGAAGCCAAGCAAGTCTATTTGATTCCCCCAGGACAGACGATGACGATCGTAAATGGCCGATTTAAACTCACCGCAGGGGAAGTAGAGAAACCACCCATCAATATTTTCATGCGCTCTGCCGCGGAATCCTACGGCGACCGCGCGATTGGCATTATATTTTCAGGAACTGGTTCCGACGGCACCGAAGGAGCCTCCGCCATACGGGATAGAGGAGGCCTTGTCATCGCTCAGTCCCTGGAAACTGCAAAGTTCCGCGCGATGCCACAAAGCGTGATCCGCCGAGACATCAGCCACGCCACGCTGACACCCGGCGCCATGTGGCCCGCGATTGAAAAATACACGGGCGATCCGGTTCAATTCGCACATGAGTTCGGAGACTCCAACTCAGCCACAAAGGACCGTCCACTCGAAACACTGGGCATTGCGTGCAGCGAGCTCTTTAAATTCCTCGAACACCTTTATCACATCGACTTTTCTTGCTATAAGATCACCAGTGTGAGCCGGCGGATACAGCGACGCATGGAGTCACTCTCGATCCAAGACGTCCAAGCATACCTCAAGTATCTTCGGAAAAATAAAGATGAATCAGATGCCCTCTACCGAGACCTCCTGATTTGTGTCACCGAATTCTTCCGCGATCCGGAGGCTTACAGTGAACTCGCAGATAAAGTGATTGAGCCTGCTTTTTCTTCGAAGGACCCACCCGCTCAATTTCGCATCTGGGTCGCTGGCTGTGCCACGGGGGAAGAAGCCTACTCGATGGCTATTCTAACCGACGAACTCGCCCGCAAGCACAACTACAATGGGCAAATTATCATCTTTGCCACTGACGTCCACAAAGGATCGATCGAGTACGCAGGACAAGGTATCTACAAGAAAGAGGGCGTTGCCACTTTAAATAAAGACCGACTTGAACGCTACTTCGATATCACCCCGGAAGGCAACTTCCGCATCAAGATGGAAATCCGTCAGAAGGTCGTTTTTGCCTGTCACAACCTACTCGTGGATCCGCCTTTTACACGGATGGATCTAGTCACGTGCCGCAATTTGCTGATCTACCTGAAGCTGGATGAACAGGATTCCATCCTCCGCTGCTTCCATTACGCGCTCAGAATCAAAGGGCACCTTTTGCTAGGTAACAGCGAAAGCATCAGTGAGCTGGAAAACGTATTCCACACGGTCTCTTCCCGCGCCAAGTTATTCCGCAAGCAAAGTGAGCTGGACCAAAGCAAACGTCCGCATCAGCTCTACGCACGGCCCAAAGGCTTGACTACACAAACGTTCAAACTACCCCCACCTCAGCCGACGACCGTTTCCGTTGAGCGCAAACTCCTGGAAGCCTATGACTTGGTATTAAAACGTTTCGCCCCCGCCGGCGTGCTCATCACCACGAACCGGGAAGTGCGGCACTACTTCGGCGGTGCAGCTGAATACTGTTCTCCCACGGAGGGCCGGGCGAATCGCGACTTCCTTTCCATGCTGGAGGGCGATCTCCGGCTGGCCGTCTCTACCACACTCCAGAGAGTGCTCTCCACAAAAAAAGCGCTACGCTCGGAGGGAATTGCTTGTAAGACGCATAGCGGAAACAAAGTCATCGACGTCTCAATCATTCCCTACTTCGAAGAAGATAACGACCTGGAACTGCTGTTGATTACCTTTGAACCGAGAAAAAAAACCGACTCACTTGTCGAAACAATCGAAACTCGCGGCGATTTCAAAGCCGATGAAGAGACTCTCAACCGGATAGTTATGCTGGAAGATGAGCTGCGCTCGACCAAAGAAAACCTCCAGGCTGCAGTCGAAGAACTACAAAGCAGCAACGAAGAGCTCCAAGCGATTAACGAAGAAATTCAAATCTCCAATGAAGAGCTACAAAGCACCAACGAAGAGCTCTACACCATGAATACAGACCTCTGCACCGTGAATGCAGAGTTGGAACAAAAGAACCGTGAAATCCTACAGCTAAACAAGGACCACGAGAACCTGCTGGCAAATACTGAAGACGGCATTCTTTACGTCGACCGCGAACTCCGGGTCAAACAATTCAATCCCGCGATCGCTTTTGCGTTCAACCTGCTCCCTCAAGACATCGGTCGCCCGATCGAGCATATCGCATACAAGCTGGAGAATCGTGAAGAGATGCTAGCAAATGTTAGAACTGCGCTCGAAACGGGCTTACATAGTGAGCACGAATTCATTACCTCAAGCGGAATCTCCTACCTGCGCCGAGTGACACCCTTCAAGGACGACAATCATAACATCACAGGAGCAATTCTAACTTACACCGACATCACGGAATCCAGCCAAATGCGTTCGCGTTGGGCTCGTGCCATGCGCACCGCAGGCATGGTATGGTGGGAGTGGGACCTTCAAAGCGATCAATTGGAGGTGTATGCATCCGGCGATTGTATTTTGGGCCAAAAATGTCACAAGCTCAAAAAAAGCTCGGGCTACTGGCTCAGCCGAGTGCACCCGGATGACCTGAAGCACGTTCAGGAATCCCTGAGTCGATGCACCGACGGCCCCGTCGATGAATGGCTCTGCGAGCATCGCTACCTGAATACAGAGGGGCTCTATATATGGGTGCTGGAAACCGGCCTCGTCAGCCGACGCACCGCCACAGGTCGATGCCTCTCAATGACAGGCACGACGATGGACATTCACAAGCGCAAGATGCTCGAACTTGGCCTGACTCAGGCCAAGGACAGGGCGGAGGCGGCACTCAAGGCCAAAGCCTCTTTCCTCTCTACGATGAGCCATGAAATCCGGACCCCCCTCAATGGCGTCTGCGGAATGGCTGAATTACTCGCTGCTGAATTAAAAGATGAATCACTCTCCGAGTATCTGGATACGATCACCTCCTCGGCAAAAGCTCTCCTGGAACTGATCAATAATATTCTCGAATATTCCAAATCGGAAGCTGGAAAGCTGGAATTACTACTCCAGAAACATAACCTTGAAGACACCATTAAAGATACGCTCGACGTATTCGGCGCTCGGATCAAAGAGAAGAAGCTGAATGTGCGGACGGACTACGAACTAAAGCGGAGCCACTACATCTTCGACGCCTTACGCCTAAAACAGGTGTTGATGAATCTTGTGGGGAATGCGGCAAAATTCACGCCAGACGGAGGGGACATCCATATTCGAGTGAGCGCCCTTGCTAGAAATATCATACAATTTATAATCGAGGACAGCGGCAGTGGCATCGACCCCGAATTCCAAAACGAACTCTTCCAGCCCTTTACTCAGGAAGACACTTCAGACACCCGCCATTACGGGGGCACCGGACTCGGACTATCCATTTCCAAGCAACTGGTTGAGTTAATGGGCGGGCACATCAGGGTCGAGAGCAAGCTTGGCAAAGGGTCCAGTTTCATTTTCAATATAAAAGCAGAGCCGACTTGCAATATAAAGAAAGTCAAGGCAACTAAGCCACTATTAATGCCAAACAAAGCGCGGAGGGCTCTGATTGTGGATGATGATGCAGCCAACCGGTTGGTGATGAGTAAAATGTTGGCCTGTTTTAATTTCAAAACCGACACCGCCTCCAGCAGCGAACAGGCCCTCCAGAGGTTGAGCGAGAAGAATTACGATATTATCTTCATGGATCTGCAAATGCCCAGAGAATCGGGCTATGTCTTAACGAAAAGGATACGTAATGGCCAACCGAACGCAGCGCATAAACAGGTTCCAATAATAGCCTTTACTGCAGATGCCTCCCCAGATGTGCGTCAACAGATCCATCAAGTCGGATTTGATGAGATCCTTGTCAAGCCGGTCAATATGCAAGACATCAGCCATCTCTTGGAACAAATACCCGCCTGAGCGCATCTGCGCGCACCAACAACGAAGAGAAGAAAATCCTTAGGCCTCACACAAAACATCGGCCAACTCACCTAGTGAGTGGACGACGCGCTTGCCCGTCGCGGCGAGGCGCTCGGGGGCATGGTGTCCGTGTGCCATCAGGATACAGTCGGTACCAATCGCCTCGGCTACCTCGAAGTCGTGCAAAGTGTCACCGATCATAACGACCTCTCCGCCTTGCCAAGGGAGCTGCTCGATCCAGTGCTGCCCGCGGGCCACTTTGCCCTCTGCGTAAATATTATCCGTGCCGACCAGACCGGTAAAGTGTTCGCGGATACCGTAATGGGCGATGCCCTTATCAAGCGCCTCTTGTTTAGCCGCCGAGAGCACGGAGTGCGTGAGACCACGAGCCGACATGGCGGCAAGCACTTCGTGGGCGTCTGAGTGGAGCATACACTCCTCCAACCAGCGTGCCTCATAAGCGCCGATAAACTCGCGGCTCACTTGGTCGAAACTGTCCGTATCCGTGTCGAAGCCCAAATACTCGTAAAAATGGATGACGGGGAAGCCGAAGTTCTTGCGGTAGTCCACCTCGGTGATTGGCCTGCGCCCACGGCGCGCGAGCAACTCGTTGAGCACTTCGACGCAGAGCCAAGTGTCGTTGAGAAGCGTTCCGTTCCAGTCCCAGATGGCGTGCTTGTAGCGCATCAGTCGAGCAGGTCCGGCTTACGTTGGAAGAGCACGACCGGGACTTGCAGAAGCGCTAGAAAGATCAGCGTGCCCTCGAAGCCCGGCACGCCAAGGCGCTCGCCCCGAGCATCGGCCGCCATGTAGGCGAACATCACGACCGCTACCATAACAAAGACAAACAAAGCCGAAAGCCCGACGAGCAGACCATAACATCTCCGCCAAGTTGAGTCCGACATGCGAGCATAAGGCAGACTGATCACGATAGCATACACAGCGAAATACAGCCCTTTGAATATCTCAAAGCTGCCCTGCCCTCCAGCCAATGCACGGATCCCTAGCACCAGCAGCAAAAGCGAAAGCACCGCACCAGCTAAGCGCCCATAGCGCAGTCCGCGGGCGGAGGCTTCTTGCCTACTGTTTTGATCGCTTGGCTTCGCAATGCTCATATAGTAGGAATATCAGAAAGGTTTATAAACGGATTGCAAAGTTTTCCTCTCGATCCCTTAAACACAGAGGCGTCATGGATGATCGCCCTGCCTATAACAAAGTGCGCACTTTAGAGAATTGCCCCGCCGCCCTGTGCCTGACCGCTCCCGACTAAAGTAGTGAACAAATTATCATTTAGCCTTGCCAAGTGGATTCTGCCTTTCAAAGTGAGTTGCAAATAGAACAATTTAACCGAAAGAACTATACTATGGCCGCTAAAGCACAGATCCAAAAAACAGAACGCCCCGCACGTAACCCCGAAGCCGATCGCAAGAACCTCGATCTTGCGATCTCCGGCATCAATCAACAATTCGGCCCGGGTGCCCTGATGCGCTTGGGGGAAGCGACGAAGATGGAAATCGACGTCATCTCCACCGGCTCGATCGCGATCGACATCGCGCTGGGCACAGGCGGCCTCCCCCGCGGACGTATTTGTGAGATTTACGGCCCCGAGAGTTCTGGTAAGACCACTTTCTGCCTCAGCGCCATCGCTCAGGCACAAAAGGAAGGGGGCAACGCGGTCTTCATCGACGTCGAGCACGCCCTCGACCCACGCTACGCCAAGGTCGTCGGCGTCGATCTGGATAACCTGATGGTGGCACAGCCCGAAAGCGGCGAAGACGCCCTCAATATCACCGAAACGCTAATCCGTTCCAATGCGGTCGATATCATTGTAGTCGACTCGGTGGCCGCACTCGTCTCGAAGAACGAACTCGACGGTCAAATGGGCGATACCACGGTCGGCCTGCAAGCCCGTATGATGAGCCAGGCGATGCGCCGCCTGACCGCTGCGATCAGCAAATCGCAATGCGTGGTGCTCTTTACCAACCAAATTCGCGAAAAAATCGGGGTCATGTTTGGTAGCCCCGAGACGCAACCCGGTGGCCGCGCCCTCAAGTTCTTCGCCTCTGTGCGGATGGATATTCGCCGCATCGGCCAGATTAAGGAAAGTAACGGCAAAGTCGTTGGCAACCGTACCCGCATCAAGATCGTGAAAAACAAGGTCGCCCCGCCTTTCACTGAGAGTGAATTCGATATCATGTACAACGAAGGCATTTCCCACACAGGCTCGCTCGTCGACCTCGGGGTCGAGCACAAGATTCTTGAAAAGAAGGGTTCTTGGGTCGCCTATAAGGGCGAAATGATCGGCCAGGGCCGCGAAGCCGCCAAGCAGCACCTCCGAGATACGCCTGAACTGGCCAACGAACTGACGCAGCTCATCATGGAAAAAGTCCATCCGAAAGCAGGCGAGTCCCTGACCGGCAGCAGTGGCGAGGAAGACGAAACAGAGGAGTAGCTTAGAACCCTTTTTAAGATCAACGTCGTTTCTTGGGCAATCCCTTGGCGTTATAAACGGTTTTTGATTTACGTTTTTTGTAGGGCTTGGATTTAGCCCCGCCATATTCGCCACCACCGTGTTGACCACTTTGCAAGGTCTCAATCTGGTCTCGGATCATCGCGGCTTTTTCAAACTCGAGCTTGCGGGCGGCGTCCAGCATCTCTTCCTCCATCTCGGCGATGACACTGGCCACGTCGCGGTCGTCCGACTCGGCGAGTAGACCGACGACGGCCGTCTCCTCTTGTTCATAGTGTTTGCCGGGGGCGTGAAGGCTCTCGTCGATACTACGCTTCACACCAACGGGGATAATACCGTGCTCCTTATTGTAGGCGAGTTGCTTTTCGCGCCGGTAGTCGGTGGTTTCCAAAGTCTGCCTGATTGAATTGGTGATCACATCGGCATAGAGAATAACGCGCCCCTTTTCGTGGCGCGCTGCACGGCCAGCAGTCTGAATCAGGCTCGTCGCGCTACGGAGGAAGCCTTCTTTATCCGCGTCGAGTATCGCGACGAGCGCGACCTCAGGCAGGTCGAGGCCTTCACGTAGAAGATTGACCCCGACGAGTACATCAAATTCGCCCTTTCGCAAGCGGCGGAGTATTTCGACGCGTTCGATTGCATCGATATCGGAATGCAGGTATTCCACCTTGAGCCCAGCTTCGCGCAGGTAGTCAGAGAGGTCTTCGGACATGCGCTTGGTCAAAGTTGTGGCCAAGGTTCGCTCGCCCGCCTCGGAGGCCTTATGCACTTCACCGATAAAGTCTTCAACCTGCCCTTGAATCGAGCGTATTTCCATCACCGGATCCACCAGCCCGGTCGGCCGAATGACTTGCTCAGCAATCGTCTGGGATACGTCGAACTCGTGCTGGGCGGGAGTGGCTGAAACGTAAATAGTCTGCCCGGTGATCGCTTCGAATTCTTCGAGCTTCTGCGGGCGGTTGTCCATTGCCGAGGGCAGGCGAAAGCCGTAATCGACGAGGCGTTCTTTGCGTGCACGATCACCGTTATACATGGCACGTATCTGTGGCAGGGTCACATGACTCTCGTCGACAAAGAGGAGAAAATCCTCTGGGAAAAAGTCGATCAGGCAGAAGGGGCGCTCGCCCGGATTGCGACCTGCGAGATAACGAGAGTAGTTCTCAATGCCCGTGCAGAAGCCCATCTCTTGAAGGAGCTCAATATCATATTCCGTGCGCATCCGAATACGCTGTGCTTCGAGCAGCATGTTTTGTGATTCGAAATAGGCGACACGCTCATCGAGCTCTTGTCGGATGCCTTCGATCGCGGCATCGATTTTATTCTTTGGCGTTACGTATTGAGTCGCCGGATACAGATTAAAGATCTCTATGGTCGCGCCTGTTTCCCCGGTCACCGGGTCGAGCTCGCGAATGCTTTCCAGCTCGTCGCCCCAGAATTCAACACGAATGGCGGACTCCATATAGGCAGGGTAAATGTCGACAACGTCGCCGCGAACACGGAAGGTTCCCCGCTTGAAGTCAATGTCGTTTCGATTATAAAGCGTCGCAACCAATTGCTCAAGAAAGTCATCGCGGGATAATTCGAGTCCGCCGCGGAGGGGGATCATCATCGCCTTAAAATCCTCGGGCGAGCCGAGTCCGTAAATACAGGAGACGCTGGCAATTACGATGACGTCGTTGCGACTGATCAGGGAGGAGGAGGCCGAGATACGCAGGCGCTCGATCTCGTCATTTATGGAAGAGTCCTTCTCGATGTAAGTATCCGTCTGCGGAATATAGGCCTCGGGCTGATAATAATCGTAGTAGCTGACGAAGTACTCGACTGCATTTTCAGGAAAGAAGGCTTTAAACTCAGAGTAGAGCTGCGCCGCGAGCGTCTTGTTGTGGGAAATAACGAGTGCGGGGCGTTGCAGTTCCTGGATGACGTTGGCCATGGAAAAGGTTTTGCCCGAACCAGTCACCCCGAGTAAGGTTTGGTAGCGGTGGCCCGCGCGCACCGAAGCGACGAGCTGCCGAATCGCCTCGGGCTGATCCCCCTGCGGGAAATAATCGCTGCTGAGTTTGAAGTCCACAGATAGAGAGAACGCGGACTTGCCACCAGGTGCAAGTGGAACTCTCGAAAAGTCACGCTAGGGCAAGATTATAAGCTGAGCCGTAAGGAGCGGCTTATTGTCGACGGCTTCATTGAATTAGAAGATTGAAAAGACAAACATAAGCGATTTAGATTGCGTTACATTTATTAGCTTCATTAGAAGCGCTTACTTTAATCCTAAACTAGATAAATCAAACTAATCAAAAGATGCCAGTAGCCACACCTAAACAATACGAAGCGATGCTCAACGCCGCCCAAAAGGGCAACTACGCCTACCCGGCTGTCAATATCACATCGATCACGACGATTAATGCTGCCCTCAAGGCTTTCGCTGACGCGAAGTCCGACGGCATCATCCAAGTTTCCACTGGCGGCGGTCAATTCGCCTCCGGCCTGAATGTGAACGATGCTGCCTTTGGTGCGATCGTGCTGGCCGAAGCCACGCACATTCTCGCGGAGAAGTACGATGTGCTCGTCGCCCTCCACACCGACCACTGCCATCCGGAAAAGGTCGAAGGCTTCCTCAAGCCGCTCCTCGAAGCCTCCCGCAAACGGGTTGCCGAAGGCAAAGGTCCTCTCTTTCAGTCTCACATGTTCGACGGCTCGGTTGTTGATCTGAAGGAAAACCTGGAGATCTCAAAGAGGCTCCTTAAAGAGTGCGCCGAGCTAAACATCATCCTCGAAGTCGAAGCTGGCTGCGTGGGTGGCGAGGAGGATGGACATGATACCTCAGGCCTCCCGATTGACAAACTTTATACGACACCTGGCGACATGGTCGATGTCTATGAAGCCCTCCAGCCGATCGGCCGCTTCCTTTTTGCCGCGACTTTCGGCAACGTGCACGGAGCCTACAAACCCGGCGCCGTCAAACTCAAGCCGACCATCCTTCGCGACGGCCAGAAGGCGGTCACCGATAAACATGGTGCCGACGCATTCATGGACCTCGTCTTCCACGGCGGCTCCGGCTCCGAGCTGAGCGACATCCGCGAGACTCTCGAATATGGTGTGGTCAAGATGAACATCGACACCGACACACAGTATGCTTTCACCCGCCCAGTCGTGACACATATCTGCGAAAACATTGAAGGTGTGCTCAAAATCGACGGCGAAGTTGGCAACAAAAAAACCTACGATCCACGCAGCTACCTGAAGAAGGCAGAGAAAAGCATGGCCGCTCGCCTAGTTCAAGCGGCCGAGGACCTTTGCTCCAACGGCAAGACGATCTTCGGGACAGTCTAAAGCCGAGTAGACGCCTATTTTGATGAAGCCGGATGCGTTTTAAGCGTGTCCGGCTTTTTCATGTGCGCAGTTTGAGCTCCTAAAAGGCCGCCCCATCACCAGCGGCGGAGGTAATGTGCACGAACACTTCCAAGTGAGCTAAAGAAAAATGGGATCGGCTTGTAATCTACTTAGATTTGAGCGATAAATAATAGCTAACATGCATCTCGATAATTCCGCCCATAATCCCCTCGAAGACATCGACAAAATACTCGTCGATGAGACCGCAATCAAAAAACGCATTCAAGAACTTGGGGCTCAAATCACGCAGACCTACCAAGGTCGTGAACTGGCGGTGATCGCGATTATCAACGGTGCGATCATTTTTGTAGCCGACCTCATCCGTGAGCTAGGCCTGCCGATCCAACTCGACTGCGTCCGTATATCGAGTTATCGTGACGAAGTAATTCCAATCCAGGCACCCGAAATTATCGATAAAATTCGGCTTGATCTGAAGGGCCTGGATGTGCTGGTCATTGATGACATCCTGGACTCGGGCAGCACCCTATTCCGAGTA
>Ga0129345_1000584_pt1 | contig 13377 bp, 18 predicted proteins | sample CPBDNA_FD_94425 | JGI IMG/M metagenome (GOLD analysis project Ga0129345, IMG submission 94425) | Freshwater to marine salinity gradient microbial communities from Chesapeake Bay, USA - CPBay_Sum_20_0.8_DNA | ecosystem: Environmental > Aquatic > Marine > Coastal | place: USA: Chesapeake Bay...
AATCTGTATTATCAAGCAAACGAATTGCGTATGAGCAACTCAGGAATTTACAACCAACTAAAAGAACAGTTTGGCGATAGTGTAGAGATTGTAGAACTATGATCACCTACAGCACCAATTGGATGGGTCCAATTAATCTTCACTGGTACGAAGAGCGTGGACTACTTGAAGAAGATGGTGTAACTCCAACTATTCGATACTCTGCTGGACGCATTGATATTCGTGATGACACTAAACAAGGATATGATGGCTGGGATGAATACAGTGTTGCACCTATGCACGGGGAAGACTGGAATGCACTCAGCGACTATCTATGGGACTTAGAAACAGAAGAAATCGTGTCGTATAATGCACTTATAGAACAGTTTGAAACATACTACGGAAAAAAGATAAGGTGGGCAGATGACATTACCAATTGAACGTACAAATGCAGTGCTAAATGTAGAACGGTTTCTAATGGACTTGCGAGATCCCAAGAAAACACCGCGAGTACCAAGTGGGGTGAGAAAGCGGGCAAGTAGCCTACTCAAGCATTATCCTCGCAAGTTTGATATGATGGATCCTGCAGAAAGTTTTGAAGCCATTGAAGAATGGTCATATGAGGATAGTTTTCAACCTTTAAAAGGTTGACAGATCTTGTGTTTTCAAGTATTATTAAAATAAACAAATAGGTGATAGTACAATGAAATTTAGTGATATAAAATTTAAACCTTATCTTAATGGAATATCAGCAAGAATTAACTTTGGTCATTTGAATTTAAGTGTGGTAAAGCATTCCGGCTCATATGGCAACAAACAGGGCTTGTATGAAATTGGTATGTTTGACGAAGATAACAAAACAATGATTGAAGTGCCCGATATCACTCAAGAAGGAGATACTGTAAAAGGTTTTCTTTCTGAAACAGATGTGCAAAACATCATTGAGAAACTCAAGCAGAAAACGGGAACTAATCCAGTAATGATAGAGAATGATGATGTCAGTGTCACATCCGCCTAAACAAAAAAAATGGCAAAACGCAGAGAGATGGGAAGTTGGATTATTTGATAACAAGTATTCTCTCTGCGGCCAACGAATGTTATGGGTTTTGTTAGGAACCAAATGGGTTTATATGGCGGCACCGGTTTGCGAAACCAAAATGAAAATGACTCGCAAAGAGTGGGACTCACTTGTTTACAAGGAACGATATCATACCAAAGAAGATATTCGAATCTACAAAGAAAAAAGAAAGAAGATATGGGATGAAGCTCAAGAGGCGAAATTAGCTGTTGAAAAATGGATAAAAGAAAATCCTGGTATTAATAACACAAAAAGAAAAAGAATAAGAAAACTTAAAAAGAATTGATATATGCAGATATTTAAAGATAAAGTAAATGATTTTTTTAAATGGGTAAAAGGTACAGAACTTGTTGAGTTAGACAATATTGATGTCTCTGAAGATCCAGTAAGACCAGAACTAGATTTAGAATGGAGACTTTCTGCAGAAAGAAAGATTTACGGACTAAAATTTGAAAACAACATTGAAGCAATAGTTTGTGTAGCATATACTAATGAAGTACCAATCACAGTTAGAGAAATGGATTACATGAGTCAAGTTGCTTGCCAAGATAATCAATGCGGTAAGATAGCAGTTGCATATACTGTATGGAGTCGTAAAAGAGGAGCAGGAAAAGAAATAATTAAAAAGTTACGTGACTTTTTAATTGCTGAACGAACAAAAACTGCTAGACTAGTAACACTGTCACCTCTTACTCCAATGGCTACACATTTTCATATTAGAAATGGTGCTACACAGATATCTATCAATGATACAACACAGAACTTTGAGTATAAATTGGAGGACTAAATGGTAACTGAAGAAATCAAAAAGCAAAGAGAACAATTAGTTGAAAGATTAAAACAACAAACATTGGTTATAAAGTTTAATAAAATTAATGGCGATTTTAGAGAAATGACTTGTACTTTACAAGAAGCACTATTGCCACCTACTGAAAAAACAGTTCCAGTATCAAATAAGAAAATTAGAGAAATCAATCACGAAGTTCTTAGTGTTTGGGATTTAAATGCCAAAGGTTGGAGAAGTTTTAGAGTTGATAGAATTGTAGAGGTTACACCATAATGAAGTTTGAAGATATTCCTTGGAAAGATGTAGTAGTAGACACTAAAGACTGGACAGCTTTCAAGGATGGTTATCCTGTCACTGAAGGACATCTTTTATTTGTACCCAAAGAACAAACATGGGATAGCCTTGCCAAGTGTTACAAAGCCGCTTATAGTTGGGGCTATGACTGGGTTCAGAAAGGTTATTGTGATGCTTATAACATTGGACAAAACATAGGAGAACAAGCTGGCCAGACAGTAATGTGGCCCCATGTACATTTAATACCAAGAAGAAAAGGAGACATGGCAGACCCTAGAGGAGGTGTTCGCCATGTTATTCCTAAAAAAGGAAACTATAAAAAGTTTTCGCAAACAAGAGAAACCACCGATTTAGGATGGTAAGTAAACACATATGAATATTAAAAAAGACTACTTAAAACCTTCACCAGAAGAAAAACAAAGAGAACTAGACGAATTAATGAAAAAATTTCTAGAAAAAGGTGGCAAAGTAGAAAAACTACCAGCACATAAACCAACTAAAGATCAATTAAAGAGTTGGAAGATTTAGTTTGTTTGATCCTGGCCACATTGTAATAAAACACAGATGGCTTAAATCTTTTGCATTTATACCAAAAAAGTTAGATTCGGGTAGTTGGGTTTTCCTTAACACTTATTGGAAATATCAAACATCTTATTTCAATGGATTTAACAATTTAAGACACAGCTGGGTAACAGCCAAAGAAGTATCTAACTATGAGAGAATACTTTCAAAATTAAAAGATTAGCTCAGAGTCGTATATTGTAAGAGAGCAATGTATGTGACCCCCGCTTATTGTACAAGAGCAATGTATGTGAAAACGCCGCGGAAACCCACCACGCCCTCCTGAGCGTGACCCACCGTTGAGAGGCTGTGAAGAATGATCTAGCATATCCACACGTTAAAAACACCTTTTAAACACATTTTAAGCACCTTACAGCAAGTCTAACAGCAGGGTTAGTACTTTTGACTACTGTGACAACAGTGACAGAAATCTATGGAATCTGGATCATGACTTCTAGACTAGAAGGTATTCTGAGTAGCCTGTGTGCGGTTGACTAGATTTGAGAGATATCTCTTGCACCGTTGGCCTGCCCGATCTATTAGAATAAAGGAAATTGAATGCCTCTTACTCCTGATAACCGCCGAGAGGCCTAAGTGCAGAGTAAACTCCGCACATACACAAGGCAGGGCCTTGTGTGGTTAATCGTCGCGAAGAACATCGGGCCATATGTCATTGCTGTGTTTGGCTTCACGTATGGATTTGTGCATACGACCTGACATCCATATGGCTTCCAGTGCCAACTGCTTGATGTCTGGATCGTCAGTGATTTCATGGATAGCACTGATCAAAGCACAGATGGATCTGTCGTTGAACACACGATTGGGTCCTATGGTGTCAGCAATATGCACTGCTTCATGGCCTTCGTTTTGATACTTGCGATAAGGAATCAACTGTTTTAGTCGATCTAGGATTTGTTGTTTGTTGCTCATGCTAGTATTTACCCAGCGAGTAAATACGTATAGAATGATCAAACCTGAACAAATTGACTTTATAGAATTTAATGTGACCAATCTGTGTAATGCTAGATGCCCTGCATGTCCTAGAACCATGATGCTGGATCAATTGGATTTGACCAGTATGTCTCCGGAACTGTTTGAAACCATAGCACAAGGTCTAGGCAGTCATGCCAAAACAATCACAGCCAGTTTTTGTGGTACCACTGGAGATGCAGTCAGTCATCCCAACATAGATCAGATAATAGAACTGTCGTTACAGTACTACAAAGACGTTTTTATTGAAACCAATGGTGGTATTAGATCCACTGCATGGTGGAGTGAGCTGGGTCGCAAAAACCGTGTTTCTGTGAGATTCAGTATAGACGGACTCAAAGACACAAATGCTTTGTACAGAATCAACACAGACTTTGATAAAATAATAGCCAATGCTCAAGCGTTCATTGATGCTGGAGGCCGAGCTCGGTGGAAGTATCTCATATTTGATCACAACTGTCATCAGGTTGAGTTGGCAGAAGCCATGGCCAAGCAGATGGGTTTCAAAAAATTTTCCACAGTGGCCACAAATCGTTTTTCACAGGACAACATACAAGTAGAATCAAACATGTATGCTCCTAAGATTAACAAAGTAAACGAACAAGTCAAGCAAGATGGTTTTGTTATTGCACCTGCAAAGAACAGCGATTCTGCTAGATTAGAACAGCAGACTAAGACTTGGCAAACACTGGATCAAAATCAAGATGTTAATATTGATTGTAGAACCACAAAAGAAAATTATTTGTTTATTGATCAATGGGGCAAATTATGGCCTTGCTGTTTTTGGGCCACAGAAGAAGAAACACATGTTCAACACAACAGTTTAGGAAAAAACAGATGGAAAGACTGGAGAAGTTTGTTTCACAAAATGTATGATTCAGAATTCAATCAGCTGAGTAAAAACAACACTGTGGTAGACCTGTTGAATCATCCTTTGTTTGTGAGTTGGTTACCAGACAGTTTTGCTGGCAAACACAACAAGTGTACTGTGTGTCTATCACACTGCACAGCAAATAAAACTTTTGTCAATCAAGCAAACACTGTTGTACTTTAGTCACAAAAAAACCCGCATGAAGCGGGTCTTAATGCTTTTACAATTTAATTAATTAAAATGCAAATTTTATACCAGCTGAAACACTGTCGGTGTCAATTGTTGCACCTGTGTTGTCAACTCTTTGGAATTCAGCGTATGATGACAGAGCTTCTGTGAAACTGTGTGATACGCCTGCTGTGTAGTATGCTGATGAATCTTCAACTTTGCCATAACCACCTGTGAATGTTGTTGCATCAATTGTTTTTGATACTACAAATTCATTGCCTGTAACATCTGTTGCGGCATCTTTGAGAGTGTAGGTATATCCTACTTTAGCAAAATCTAAATCCACAGTTGCGCCAGCACCGTAGTAGTTGATGTCATTGACATTGTCTACACTGATACCAGCTGATGCTGAAACCATACCTTCAGAAAATGATACTGTGCCTTCTTGCACATCTACACCGTCTTTGCCTGTGCTTCCATCAACTTTGACTAGACCATCTAAAGTCAATGCTCCAACTGTGTTGCTGTAAGCAATAGTGTTGGTGTCACGTGTGAATAGGCTTTGATCAGCACCTGAACCATATACTTCAAACACATCAGTGTGACCTGAAATATTTGTTGTGAATGGTGATGCTTGTCTACCAGCTGATAGTTTACCAACTGAACCAAAATCTAAACCAGCAAAAGCTAGTCTTGAGTCTAATGGATTGTTGTCACTGTCGTCAGTGTCTAATCCAAACTCAACAGTGGCAAATCCTGAAATACCTTCTGCAATGTTTTCATTGATGTTAACACCAATTTTTGAACCATTGTTTTCTGCTTTCATATATGAGTTGCCCAACGAGTCTTCGTCATTGCTGAGCTTGTAGTTAAGTGAACCATAAAAATCTAGTTCAGTAGCTTCAGCAGGTTTGCTAGGCCATAGTAAAAATACAATTACAGCAATAGCAACGGCTATAATAATAGCTATTAGTTTTTTAATCATGTTATTATGTCTTTCTTTTATAAAATTATTGTTGAATTTTGATTCAACAACTGTTAAAGTTTGTGCATTATACGTTATTTTTTATTATTTTACAACCTTTAGTTTAACCATATTATTTATGCCAAAAATTAACAATTTTTTAATAATCTGGTACTTTTAAGTGGATTGGATAGGTGATAACTAATTACACTTGCAACACAAAGCGACTTAGGTTTAAAAATGCTTTAGCAGGTATTGAAAGCGATGCAGTAGCATTTAAAAAGGCTTTCGTTAGTAAGCGATGCAGTAGCATTTAAAAAGGCTTACACTTTGAAGTAAGCGACTTAGGTTTAAAAAGGCTTACACTTTGAAGGCTTCCGTTTAGGATATAAAGAGTGCCTTTACAAAGACGGCTTATTTTTAGCTTAAAAATGTCTTTGCTTTGAGCGACTCTAGGAGTTTAAAAATGCTCAATTGGTTCGAGCTGGCAGTTAGCGGAACGAATGTTCTTAAAAAGGCTTATAAAAATCTGCCAACACGCTCGACTATGACAACAGACAAAAAACTATTTTTGTTTACCCCGGCAGTAGCATTAGTTACAATTAGTCCGGGGCTTTTTTTTGGCTTTACTTTTCAATATATTTTGCAAAATAACGTGTTAAAAGATTGTCTTTTTGATAGGTACTTTTAAAACAAAGAGTTGGACGCTTTTTGTTTTTGGATTTTTTGGATCTTTTTTGATAGTGCATCAAAACTATATTTAGTATAATATAAATAATTATACGTTCATCCCTATAAAGGACGGAAGTAGCACTAAGCGAAGGAACGCATTGTAAAACGTTCATCTTATATGACATATAAGACGGAAGTAGACACTATGTCGAAGGAACGCACCTAACTTTAATAGAGGAGGGTGACAATGGATAGACACTCATTCATGCTCAAGAAATACAGTGAGCAACGTGCCAACAATAAGAAAGCATTTGAAATGTGGAAGGCGAGAGGCGAAGTAGAAGTAAACGGAAATGGTACTTCGGGCTACGTTGTTAAGCAAGGTCCTAACAAAGGCAAGGTCCTAGGACACAATTCAACCAAGTCAAACAACAACTGGTAGGGAAAACAATAATGCAGTTAGTCAGATTGATCTGGCTAACTGTTAAAATCCGCCAAAGGTAAATCCATTTAAGTCATATGGTCCAACATGAGCTCCGTTAGACTCTTGGTGAGCATCTGTTTTTTTAACTCCAACATCGATACATACCCATGGTAGATAAGGATATTTGTTATCATTGATAAGCTCATTACATTTTTGTATGACAGTATCATAATGTTCTTGAGTATAGTCTTTTTTGTTTCTGTCATAAAACTTTTGATGATAGTACAAGCTTCTTGTATTCCAAAATAGATCATTAAACTTAGATTTTTCATACACTGCTAAACTTATTTGTACAGATTTGTTTGATATATCCATTTGTGAATTAGTTAATGTTACTTCAGGATCAAGATAACCTAAAAGAGGTATCTCAATTGTTTCTTTTGGCCCAAGCGTGATTGTTTGTGTTATGTTTTGAAATTTAAAATAAGTTGTAAACAGTTTATCAGCTTTGTCTAAGATCAATGTAATTTCACCGGTCCATGAGAGGTTATCATCAGTGTTAGTTATTTTCCATACTGTTTGTATAGGATTACCTGGATACACCGATGTGTTTCGTTCATTAACAATAATCAATGCGACTGCGTCAGCACGATTAAAATATCCATAATTTACATATATTTTTTTTGCTGGAAAAAGTAAAGGATCATTGTTTGGGCTGGTTATTATAGTCCATGCACTGAATACAATTATCCCTAGTATCAGGGGTATAGCAATAAGAAGGTTCTGTAATTTCATCTCTCTGTTTATGCTTTTTTAAATTTAAAAGCAATTTTGCCTTGGTTTGCATTACCAGTATAATTCTTTCCACCATCTAGCTGTATAATGCCTTTGAAGTTTGGCGGATATATTGTATTGATTTTGGTTACTATAACATCATCGCCAGCTTGTTTTGTAAAAGTATAGGCTTGAACAATTGACGATTGATTCAAAAGTTTGATTGAGCCTTCTTGGAATTCTGGTAACTCATTGTAGTGTGCAGAAACCATTTTAGCCACATTGGCTAATAGTCCATAACGTAATCTAAATTTACGTAGATTTTCTGGATCAGTTTTAAATCCATATGCATCGTAGATATTTTGCATCTCTGGATAGTCTTCAATGTTCTGTGCTTGGCTTCTTGTTTTAAACAATTCATATAAAATTGTTGCTTGTTGATCAGTTATCAATTTTTCTTTTTTAGCAAGTTCAATTGGTCCAACGATTGCTGACACGCCTTTGCTACCTAGATAATCAATAACTTCAACTGTTTTTTTATATTTGGTTAGTAAAGGATTTGCTGGATCTATTTCTCTTAGTTTGTCAACTGTGTCTTTGAGATTTTTAATACTAGCATTTGCTCCATCTTTTCCTTTAGAACTGATACCTATTTCTAATCCATTTGGTGCAATTAGATATGAATCACACAATGGATTATTTTGTTCTGCTGGAAAAAATACTTTACAGTTTTTAAAACCAGCACCGCCTAACAATGATTCAGCATCTTTCCATTGACCTTCAATGCCAGATGCTTCAGCAACAAAAGCCAAAGGTTGAATTGATTCTCCTAAGTAATCTCTAATCTCTTCTTCTTTGCCTGGTTGATTTGTAAAAGTAGGCAATTGTTTTGTCTGCATCATTTTTGCTATTGGATCGTGATACTCTGAACCTAACTCTCTATTAATATGATCTAAAATTTGTTTTACAGCAAACGCTGATCTTTTGTTATGAGGAGGATAAAGTGTGCCTGGTTTAAAAGAACTAATATTTTTGACAGCAGATTTAAAACCAGCAGAGTACCCAGGAATGTTTTTGTTTTCCCATCTACCAGGAGTTAATGCAACGTTGGTGTCTCTAAAATATCTAACAAACATTTTTTTACCTTTGTCTTTTTTAGTAAACACAACAGTTGCAAAAGCCAAAGTAGAATTGTTTGCTTTGTTTGATTCAGCAAAATCAGGATACTTGCTTTTTAAATCTTTAATTACTGCATCACGCTCAGCTGGATTTTCAAACTGAGGTTTATCTTGAGGATAAGCCTTGTATTCTCCGTCATAAGTGATCACATCATTAGGGTCAGAAACATTGACAAATGTGTCGCCTGCTTTTCTATTAATGATTCCGCTCGCTTCTATGAGCTGTAATATTTCACTATAACGCATAAAGTTATTTATTAACTTGATGTATAACAGGAAATTCAACTAATTCTGCTGTTGGCTTTGGTCTTGTGTTACCGTATGCAACTACTGTGCAGTCTTTAATGTGTTTCATTTTTCTCCATGGATCTATGATTACTGATCCTGGCTGAAAAGATATTGTGATATCTTCTCCTTCAGTTGGTTTCTTGCTCATTAAAAATGCTACATCAGGGTCATGTGCCATTAGGTAAGTGTAAGGACCATCTGTTTCGGGTGCAGTTTCTCCGCATAAAGGATCGTGATAAAATAATTTTTGTCCTAACTGTTCAACATAATGTCCTACTAGAATACTGTATGAACCATCAATGTATTTGACATTTGGCTTGTATGCTTTACCTACAATGATTACTGGATTATTGTAACTGACTAATTTTTTAGCAAGATTTTCTGCTTGTATTTCTCTTGCTTTCATAACAGCATCAAACAGATCGTAACCTAATCCTAGATTGTCTGCCATATATCGTAATGCAATATTGTCTCTTGGATGACAAGCGCCGCCATCGCCCATGCCAGCTGTCATGTATTTAGGTCCCATAATTCTTTGATCAGATTTTGCAAGTGCATTTGTTACAACATCAACATTGATGTTGCCTTGCTTTTCTGCTACATCTTGAATCATGTTTACTAAAGAAAGTTTTGCTGAAATGAATGTGTTGTAAAATACTTTGATACATTCACATTCGTCCCAAGTACCAATTTCATATCTTGGATTGTTTTGCATCATAGTTTTATAAAAGTCTACAAGTTCTTTAGCATCACCTGTTTGTGATCCATCTTCAGTGCCAATCATGATCATTTCTGGATTTAAGAAATCCCATTTAACTGTGCCCATTGCAATCAAATAAGGATTGTAAACAAATCTTGCATTAGTGATCAAAGGTCTTAGCTCTCTACGAACTGTTCCTGGAAGCACAGTTGAAATTAAAATTACTAATTGTTTTTGATTTACATGTTTGTTTACTTCAGATAAAATTTCTTTAACAATAGTATAATCAAAATCTTTATTATCTAAATGTGCAGTAGGATAACGACCATCGTATTGTACATGATGAGGCGTTGGTGCCGCTATAAAAATAATATCTCTGTCCTTGACTGCTTCTTCTATTGTGTCCTTTATTGGAAACTTTGGTGACCTTGGTAATACATCATAACCTACAACGTCATGATATTCAGACATGGCTTCAGCACAAGGTTCACCTAACTTGCCTACGCCAATCATTGCAACTTTTCTTTTCATGATTATAATCCTTTTTCTTTTGTAAATACTTTTATATTATATCTTTCTTCAAATGCTTTTGCATCTTGTTCATTGTTTACAAGAGGTTCTCCTCTGATATTTAAACTTGTATTCAACAACATAGGACATCCGGTTTTTTCATACCACTGTTCTAGCAGTTTTCTAAAACCAAAGTTATCATATTTAGATACAGTTTGAACTCTAGCAGTACCATCAGCATGAATAATAGCTGGAAAATTTTTAATAGTTTCTGCTTTTGCTTTGGCTACAAACTGCATATATGGACTTTGATTTGTGTTTATTTTAAAATATTTATCTAGGTGTTCTGTTAATATTGCTGGTGCAAATGGTCTAAATTTTTGTCTACGTTTGATTTCATTTACTTTGTCTTTGATTTCAGGACCTCTTGGATCTGCAAGTAAACTTCTATTACCCAATGCTCTTGGACCAAATTCAGCACGGCCATTTGCAACACCACAGATTTTATTTGTTTCAAGTTCTTTAATAATTTTTTCTACAGGATATTCTCCTTTGATGTTTGTTCCTAAGAAAGGACCTTCCCATTCAACAACACTACCATGCTCAATACATGCCGCACCTAAAGAATTTCCTGCATCACCTGGATTAGGCATTATCCAAATTGCATCACATATATCTAAAAGTTTTTCATTTGATACACAGTTCAATGCTACTCCTCCCATGAAGATTAAATTTCTACAACCAGTTTCACGCATGGCTTGTTCACAATAATCAACAATAACTTCATCAGCAACAGACTGTATTGAACATGCAATATTTTCATATGTGGCACCTTCTAGATAGTTTCCAATACCAACATGAGGATTTGATTTTAATTTGAAAGGATAGGTATGTTGAATAAAATCATTTTTTATCTGATCGGCATACTTAGGTTCGCCGTAGGCCGCCATGCCCATCATGATATATTCTTCTTCATTTGGCTTTAGATCACACCGCTGTGTAAAAGCAGAATACAACAGACCAAAACTGTGAGGATAGTTTGATGTTTGAATTTTTGTTAGAGTGCCAGGGTGTTTGTATTTCCATACTGAACAGGTATTAAACTCTCCAATAGCATCAAGCACAACCACAGTGGCTTCATTGAATGGTGAAGTAAAAGCTCCAGCGGCGGCATGCGATTCATGATGCAAAGCATATTTGATTGGAGGAACTTTTTTAAAAAATTGTTTTAGATACTGCTCAGGTAAATTTTTTTTATCTAGTGCTTGCCTCCACTGACCAGATATTATTTGTCTAGCTTTCTTGAGTACAGGTTTTTCATACCAAACAATTTTGTCTGGTCTGCCATGTGCTATTGCTTCACCAATTATATCGTTATTAAGATATTCATCGTTTTTGATTCTAGAATATCTTTCTGAATGTGCCGCAAACACAATTCTTCCTTGCTTTAATACTGTGATTGATGCATCATGTCCTAATGCAGTAATTCCCCATATTATCATGTTAATTTTATTATTCCTTCTATTAATTCTTTGAAACCTTGAGTGTGATCAAAATTAAAAAAATGATTTCTATTGTGTAAAAGTTTTTCCCAAGATACTTTATACTTACGATGTAGTTCTTCGGATGGCATACGAGCTACTCTAGATATTTCTTGCGATACTGCATACATTCTTTGTTTTGTTCCTTGAATACTATCATAGTCTTCAGTGAACCAATCTTTAAAAGTTTCATAACCTCTGTCTTTGAGATATTTAAGTACTCCTGGTAAACCACAAACTATAAAAGGTTGTAAGTTGATAATTGGTTTAAAGATTTTTTCTGTGACAAAAAAACTTGGGTCTGCTGGCCAAGTTTCGCTGACCACATTAAAATAAGTTTCTTTGTAATGTTCTGCAGTCATTCCTCTATTGTGCCACGCATCTGTTTCAGCATTGACATCAAGATGTTTTTCTTCAATACTGTTTCCGTGTTCTCTATGATATTTAATCATGTCAACATAGTTGGTATCTTGTTGAAACTTTTTAACAGGCCAGTAACAGTATTCTTCTGGGGAATATGGGATGTCAAATTTGTTAAGGTAGCTCCACATTCCATGCTCAAGTACATTTTGTCTTTTTAATTCTGTTATCAAAAATTTTCTATGTGGTCTGCCTCCACCGTTGAGATATAGAAATTTATGAGACCTTTTATGATCTCTAACAGCATCCGTTGTTGGCAGTAATTCTGTTTGTTCAGGATTAGTCATTACAAATGTTTTTAGATAGTCATGCAGTTCCCAACCAAAATGATCAAACACAAAGATGTTTTCAAAAATGTAACCGTAGTACTGTTCATGGTTTTGTACATATTGTTGATAGTTGTTACCAACATTAAGGTCTCCAAATATCAACACAAATTGAGAACTTGGTATCTTTAACCAACCCAGTGATCGTTGCAACATTCTCATCCAGTCTACTTGCCAAAAAGGAAATGCTTCGTAGGCATAGTAAAATACTATTTTCATTTTCTTTTCTCTAAGTAGTTTTAAAGATTTCCAGTCAATGCAACCAAACATATTTTCAGTAATGAAACTAACATCCATATGATTGGGTTCCATCACATACCAAAATTCACAATTTTCTTCATTATCTTTTACTTGATTAGGGCCAATATTCTCATAAGTAATTTTACACTGTGATAGCAGTAGAGGAAAAAACCCAAGACTATACCTGTCATATGGTATAAAACGTGTTAACACATTTATATCATATCTATTTTTATATTCACTAACCCAGTTAGTGCGATACTTGTGATGTAGTCCGTTGGGCATTGGTGATGATGTGTTACTCCAATTGTCCCAAACTAGTTTAATTTTTTTCATTGTTATCCTGTGTACTAGTAGTTATGTAAGTATTTTATTATATGCTTATTTAACTTAAATATATTTGATACTTACTGATATAATACTAACACAAAAAGCAGTAAGAATCAATAGTAATTACTAAGAACCATATGATAATATGGAAAAAAGAACAAGCACTGACATGGGTCAGTGTTTAACTATCGATAGGAGCAGAAAAAAAATGGCAAATTACGCAATTCAATTAAGAAGAGGTACTTCAGCAGAGCACTCTTCATTTACTGGTCTTGTTGGTGA
>Ga0129345_1000589_pt1 | contig 13338 bp, 28 predicted proteins | sample CPBDNA_FD_94425 | JGI IMG/M metagenome (GOLD analysis project Ga0129345, IMG submission 94425) | Freshwater to marine salinity gradient microbial communities from Chesapeake Bay, USA - CPBay_Sum_20_0.8_DNA | ecosystem: Environmental > Aquatic > Marine > Coastal | place: USA: Chesapeake Bay...
AAATGAACCAGATGTAACTAAACCATATGCAACTACAGTGTTTACATTTCCAAAGAAAGCACCAGAAAGTGCATTATCAAGAGGTGATATTTCTGCAATTGACCATCTAGAACTTTGGTTGATGTATCAAAGACATTGGTGTGAACATAAACCTTCTGTTACTATTTCAGTAAAAGAAGATGAATGGCCAACAGTTGGTGCTTGGGTTTGGGAACATTTTGATGAAATGTCTGGTGTATCTTTCTTACCTCATGATGGTGGGACATATCGTCAAGCACCATATGAAACAGTATCAGAGGAAAAGTATAATGAATTACTAGAAACTATGCCAGAAAGCTTTGATTGGACTTCATTTGAAGAGAATCAAGATAATGTGGAAGGTGCTCAAACATTGGCTTGTTCTGCAGGTCCAGGAAATTGCGAGGTATAAATGGAAGAAAGTTTACTTGAAATCATTTTACAATTTGAACAATTAGTGAAAAATGATGATAAAATTAAATTGCTTTACTCAGAAATTATTCCGAACATTGATGATTTAGTAGTGGAATATTTGAGTAAAAATAGTGAGTATTTTACAGAAGCCTATAGTGAATTTATTTCTCAGGAGGATTTTGAATTAGAATAACTATAAATATCAACATTCAAGAAAGGATGTTGATATGTGGTTATACAATGGTAAAGAATTTACCAGTGATATGAAAGATGATTATGTAGGTTTTGTTTATTTAATAGAAAATCTAGACAATGGGATGAAGTATATAGGAAAAAAACTATTTACTTCATCCAAAACTTATCAGAGAAATAAAAAAAAGAAACGTATGCGTGTTGAATCAAATTGGGATGAATATACAGGTTCCAATGAATTATTAAATGAACACGTATCTAATGGAGCCAACATTCGCAAAACCATTTTATATTTGTGTAAAAGTAAAGGTTGGATGTCATATTTTGAAACATTAGAAATTTTACAAAGACAAGCAATTCAAAGTGATGAATTTTATAATGCATGGGTTTCTTGTAAGATACAAAGGAAACATTTAACATGAAAATTCCCATAGAAAATATTCTAGAGGAAAGAACATTTAAAGTAGTTGATGGTGAATCAGATAAATGGATATGGATAAAAGAGGATGATGGTGCTTGGTCAGGACCTACTCAAGATTGGGAAAGTTCCCATCAACATAAGTATTTCACACATGTCAAAAATTTTGATTGTGTAGTAACAGCAGGTGCTAATCTTGGATTACATGTAAGAGCATATGCAAAAAAATTCAAAACAGTTTATGCCTTTGAACCTCATTGGTTAAATTTTTATTGTATGTCAATTAATGCTCCTTATTCTAATGTTATTAAAATGAATGCTGCATTGGGTAAAGAACAAGGATTTTGTAAAGTAAATGATAACCATAAAAAAAATGTTGGTATGTTTACTGTAAATGAAATACCAGATGGAATAATTCCTATAATGACTATTGATGGATTAAATTTGCAAAAATGTGATTTGATCCAATTAGATGTTGAAGGATTTGAGCCACAAGTTATCCAAGGTGCAAAAAAAACAATTGACAAGTTCAAACCTGTCGTTATAATGGAACGTATTGATGAGGGAATTAAGGTATTTTTAAATGGATTAGGATATGAGGAAAAATATAGATCTAAAATGGATTATGTTTTTGCTCTGAAATAGGAGATATAAATGTTTAGTTTCTTTAAATTCTTAAAAGAACAAGAAAAACAAAGTTTACTCACAGTTTATGAAAATATTCTGTTTCTGTTGATGTTAGGAACAATTGTTTTAGGAGTTGTTATAAATGTATAATCTAAATAAAATACAATCATTTTTTGTAACATTAATGTTATTGATGTTACTAGGTACTTCATTTTTATATCTATCATATTTGACTATTAGTTAAAATGGGAAATCTGTTATGGCACATGAACGTAAGAATAGACCAAGAAAAGGTAGAAGAAAAATTGGTTCTAGAAAACGAAAATCAATGCGATTAGGAAAGAAAAAGTAATGTCAGAAAGAAATCTCTCTTTAATCATTATGTCTTTGTTTATCGTCATTTGTGTTTTATTTTTAGTTACAGTATTAACTCCATCAAAGGCAAATGCATCCATTTATTTCAATTCAAATGGACAAATTCTTTCAAAAAAGAAAGTTCAAAAATATGTAAAAAAACGTAAATACACCAAACGACGTAAATATTCTTCAAAGAAGAGATCTTATAGGTCTCGCAAAAGTAAAGTGACACGTTCAGGAATTACAAAATTCAAAGGTCATAGTATGCCAGTTTCTGTAGCAAATAAATTGCGTAGTGTTGAAACAAAATTTGGTAAGATTAGGATTTTATCATCTTGTCGACCAGGTGCAACAGTAAGAAAAACTGGTCGACCTTCAATGCATCGTTATTGCCGAGCAGTAGATTTTAATCCACCAAGAGGGAAATATAGACAAGTTGCACGTTATCTGAAAACAACATGGGGTGGTGGAGTTGGCACCTATTCAGGAAGATTTAATCATATCCACATCGATGACCACAGAGGACGTTGGCACAATTAATGAATATGTCCGTATAGTAAAAGTATTTGAACCGTTTGAATATAGTTTGGTATATCGGTTCAAATATTTTATGATGGCACATAGTCATAGTTATTTGACTGATAATCAAAAAGGGAGTTAGAATGTCTAAATCATTATATGCAATTTTGTTGATTTTTATTGTTGGATTGTTTGTTATCTCAGCAATTGCTTTTACTATTATTCCAACAAAGCAAACAACAAAATCTACTAAAGTCAGAGAAGTAAAAGTAGATACTGTTGAAAATAAAAAACCTAAACTGGATATTCTTAATAAAGATAAATATGAACAAGTTTCTTGGGCATATTATCTAAAAGATCCAGTTCTACTTGCAATTGAAACTGCACCCTTTTCACTCTTTGTAATTGATGTAGAAAATGAAAATACAAGGTTCACAAAAGAACAAATTTCCAAATTACAAAAAACGAAAAAGGTATTTGCATATTTATCTTTAGGTGATGCAGAAGATTATCGTTCATATTGGAAACCATTATGGAATCAAAAGAAACCCAAATGGTTAGGTAATGAACATCCTTTATGGAAAGGAAATTTCAGTGTTCAAGATTTGTTGAATAAAGAATGGTTAGAAATCACGAAACAACAATTGGATAATGTTATAAGTGTTGGATATGATGGTATTGTTATTTCAGGATTAGGTTTACCAGATTCAAATAAATTCTTAACTAAAATTCAAGAATATTTGAAATCCAAAAAATCATCCTTGAAAGTTTATGTTCAAGATTATATCTATGCTGATTCAAAATTAATTGATGGTATTGTAAAACAAGGATTGATTTATAATATTGATGGTTCATCTAGTAATGCAACTCAACAAGAATTAAAAGAACTTTTTAAATATAAAAATGAAAAGAAAGAAATTCTAGTTGTTGAATATGTTACAGGTGAAAAATGGGAACAAGCAAAAAAGATTATTCAGAAATATGAATTTTCTGGATATTCAGGTCCATTAGAACTCAATGTAATAAGGTTTAAACAATGACAAAAGAAAAAAATGTCGGCTGGGAATGCCCAAGATGCGGTTCTATTAATCAACCTCAAATGGAACGTTGTAAATGCATAAAAGTCGAAGATACAAATCAAGATACAAGAAAACTCTTAACTGAATAAGTTCTTGATATCATTGAAGGAATTTAACAGTTGACATCTTCATGTGTTGTTGGTATATTTAAATCATCAAAAACATGGAGATGTCCAGATGACCTACTTTGTATTGGTAATAACATCTTTTAATTTTCTTACAGATACCGTAGAAATTTCTTCGGTAGATTATCGATTCTCTACTTATGAATCATGTCAAATTGCCAGACATATTAGTTTGGATACTAAAATTAATCGTTTCGTAATTAAAGCTGAGTGTGTAGAAAAACCATAATGATGAATAAATCTCAATATGAGAAATGGCTGAGGAAGCAATCCTTGCTTCCCAGTCAAATCAAAGAAAAAAGAAAATCTCTTGGTAATCCTAATTCAATACCAAATTATAAAACTCCAGAATACTATAGTCTGTCAAATGGTATCGGAAATGGTACTAAAGAAACAGATATGAGTAAATCTAAGTTTTGTAATGAAAATTATGCAATGGTTCCACTTTACAATAAAGGACCTATAGGTGTAGTTTCAAAGGAAGATTTAAAACAAGGAGCAGGAAGAAAAATATGAGTCTAGATAATATGATAGTTATCGCAAAACTTAAATGTTCTGAAGAATTAAATGATGATAGTTGTTATAGGGTAGCCATTGTTCATGCAATCGAGAATTTAGATGACCCATGGTATTTTTATCATGGATTTAATAAACAAACAGAATTTCCAACATATCCACTTGCACTAGCATATGCAAATAAATTGGAACGAGATAACGGTTTGACTGAATATGGTATCATTCATTACAATAAATATGAAAAATACTTTTGGAAAGATATTCATAAATTAGCTCAAGTACATCAAGTGAAACATCTATTAACACAACCTGAGGTTCATCATGATCAAACTTATTACTAGAGAAGAATGTTCATATTGTGATCAAGCAAAAACATTGCTAAAACAACACAATCTAGAATATTCAGAACTTCAAATTGGTAAAGATATTGAAAGAGAAATGGTTCTTGAACAATATCCAGGATATAAAGTACTACCAATTGTTGTTATTGACAATAAGCCAATTGGTGGTTATAATGAACTTCTAGACTATATTTTTCCACCTTTGAGACTGGAGAATCCGTGATGACAAATAAACTCGAAACTTTCCTAACTGAAAAACTTCGTACAAGTGTTATGGAAATCCATTTTGAAAAAAAAGATGGTACATTTCGTAAGATGCTCTGTACACTAGCTGAATCGAAAATTCCTGAAGATAAGATTCCAAAGAATGAGCAATTATATTCATCGGAAGCACTTCGGGTTTTTGATCTTGAACAGGATGATTGGAGAGCATTTAGATGGGACAGTCTGATTTCATACAATGTGAAAGAAGAAAACGTATTCGTCTAGCAGCAGCTGCATATGCTTACGAATTCTTGAATGAATCAATCATATCTGATGCAGAATATGATGAACTTTCCAATAAAATCAATCTAAATATAAAAACTGGTAACAAGAAACTAGATTCCTTTTTCTCAAAGGAATTTAGTTCTCATACAGGTCAATGGATACATAAACATCCTGAAAAAGAAAAATTAGTGAGAATTGTAAACATCATAAGGAAATCTAATGACGTGGCGAAATGAAGTGAATCAAACATCTATGGGTGGAACAGAACTCATGATGGAAAAATTAATCTCAGAACTTGGTGAGGATGTTCTCAAAACATTTCAAATTATTCCATCTAGAGTAAGAGAACTAGATGAAAATAAAATTCGGGTATTATGGTGTCATGATTTACCACAAGATCCAGAATCACATCATCTAAAGAATGGTGGCTGGAGAAATTTTCATAAAATTGTATTTTGTTCACATTGGCAACAACAAAGATATCTAGAGGAATATGGAATTCCTTGGGATCGTACTTGTGTTATGAAAAATGCAATCGATCCTATTGATGTTGATTTAGATAAAAAATTTAATACAGAAAAAGATTCGATTCGATTTGTATATCATACTACACCACATAGAGGTTTAGCACTTTTAGTTCCAGTTTTTGATAAACTATGTGAACAATATACAAATATTCATCTTGATGTATTCTCATCATTTAAAATTTATGGATGGGATAAACGAGACGAACAATTTCAAGAATTATTTGACCAAATTGAAAACCATGAAAATATGACGTATCATGGTTTTGTTCCTAATCAAGAAATCAAAGAACATTTAAAGAATGCGGATGTTTTTGCATATCCAAATATTTGGCCAGAAACATCTTGTATTTCATTAATGGAAGCAATGTCTGCAGGATGTCTTTGTATTCATCCTAATTATGCTGCTCTTTATGAAACTGCATCAAATTGGACTTTTATGTATAATTATATTGAAGACTATAATAAACATGCAAACTTCTTTTATAATATGATGGAACAATCTATCCATGTTTTAAATGAAAAATCAGATTCCCTAAAAATTAAATTGAAAGGTCAAAAATCATATGCAGATCTTTATTATAATTGGGAAGTGAGAAAAAATGAATGGTCAGATCTTCTAAAATCACTAGAACATCTTCCAAGACCAATTGAAAAAGATACTACAGAAGAAATCTTTACATATAAAGTAGGTTAAGCTACTGATATGATTAAGAAAAAATTACAGTTGACATTTGTTTGATATCATATATAATGTTCTCAAATGAATGAAGGAACCATATCTATGGCACGTAAAAAAGCTTCTAAACCTAGAAATACAGAAGCAGCAATGGTAGGACCAGAACCAGAATTTTCTGGTCCTATCTCACGAACACAACTGATTTCTAATTTCAACTGGTACAATTATACATCAGATCAGAAACGAATTATCCCCTGGATTACAACTTGGATGAAATCACAAAAATATTCATCCAAAGATATTTCAACTGTTTCTAAATCATCCAGCAAACAATTGACACAAACCATTGCATCCATTGCTAGGATGTTAAATCGTGGTTTGGTGGATGATGAAATGCAATCAAAACTTGAATCATGTATTGAATCAGTTTTGAATGAAACCCCTAGAAAAATAGTACAGGTCAAAATAAAGAAAACTGAATCTCACAATGAACTTATTGCAGAACTTGATACCCTATTAGATGATTTTTATTCTAATGGGTATAAGGAATGTGATGATATTAGTTCGATTGTAAAAAACAAATCAAATAAATTCTACTCAGATGCAATTGTATATTATTCTGAACTTTTGAATGAATTGGTATCAGATGATGAAGAAATAAAAGAAGGATATAAACATCTAAAGAAAATCGAAATGAAACGATATATTTCTTTGATTGAATCTATTCTAGTTGAACTTGGTCAACAGAAACAGAATCAAAAACGACAAAGAAAACCACGTGCAAGAAAAATCAAACCTGTTGATCAAATTGTATCTAAGATGAAATATGCACAATCATCTGATGAATATAATATTGTTTCCATATCACCAATTAAGATTCTGGAATCATCTACTCTATGGTTGTTTAATACAAAAACTAGAAAACTCACATGTCTCATTGCAATTGAAGGACAGAAGTTTTCAGTAAAAGGAACAACTATTCAAAACATTGATTTGGACCAATCTTATACAAAAATGATACGTAAACCAAATGAAATTCTACCGATGGTCCTTATGGAACCAAAGAAGCGATTGGATAAACAAGTAAAGGAATTGAGCACAAAGGAAACAGTTGCTAATGGAAGAGTAAATGAAGAAACGATTCTAGTAAGGGCATTCAAATGAGCAATGTAATAAAATTTCCAAAATCGAATAAGAATGAACTACCTTCTTTAGATGAAGTAAAGGAAAATATTGAGATACAAAAGGTAAATCAAATTGCAGAAGTTTCAGGTGTTGTTGCTGATACTGCAATTGAAACCTTGATGCAATGTGGTTATGATTTTCCAATTGGAACAAGAGCAGAAAAGGATTTCTGTTTAATGGTTGAAGCTATTCGTTCAATGGTAATGAGGTATCATGATGAACACCACATCCTACAAGAATTTTCTGATAGTTGTTTTGAAATAGATTATGTAGATGAATCATTTGTTTTTATTCCACCAAACATTAGAATTATCAAAGAATCGGAAGATGAATAATGCAACTTTTAGATCTTAATCAGGCAATGTATTCTACCTTTTTTGTTTCTATTGGTAAACATACTAACATTGCAATTGAAGAACCATTGATCCGTCATATGGTACTGAATATGATACGTGCATTAAATGTAAAGTTTCGTAATGAATATGGAGAACTAATCATTGCATCTGATTCTAGAACATATTGGAGAAAGGAATACTTTCCATATTACAAAGCTGCTCGAAAAAAAGCACGAGAAAAATCGGATTTGGATTGGACTTCTGTATTTGAATGTATGAATCGTATCAAGAGTGAACTACAAGAATATTTTCCATATAAGTACATTGAAGTATCTGGTGCAGAAGCAGATGATGTAATCGGAACTATTTGTAATTCAATTGATGATGAAAAAATTCTTATTATTTCTGGTGATAAAGATTATCGTCAATTACATAGATCAAAAATCAAACAATATGATCCAGTGAATAGTAAATTTTTGTATGAGGAAAACCCTGAAGAATATTTACGAACACATATTATGAAGGGTGATGTTGGTGATGGTATTCCTAATATAGCAAGTGCAGATAATTGTTTTGTTATTAATGAACGTCAACGTAGGGTAACTAAAAAGTTGATAGATCAATTTGAAGAGATTAGAAATGATGAATATCATAAATATTATAGGAATTTCATTCGTAACAAAACATTAATTGATTTGAAAGAGGTTCCAGATAATATTCAAAATGAAATTTTAGACAAACTTGAAATGTTAAATACGAAGGACAAATCACAACTGATTAATTATTTTTCCACACACAAATTGAAAAAATTGGTTGAATGTATAAATGATTTTTAAAAGGTATATCAAATGCAATTAATGGTTTCTGAAATCTTAGAACAAGCATCTAAAATTAATAGTAGAAAAGAAAAAATAGAATTTCTACGTAAGAACTATAATAAAACATTACATTTCATTCTAGAACATGTTTTCAATCCTAATGTAAAATTTCTTCTACCAGAAACAGATCCACCATACACACCTATGCCAACAGGTGAAGGTCAAGGTATGCTTTATTCTGAAGCAAGAAAAATGTATTTGTTTCTAGAAGGTGGTAGAGATGATTTACCACAATTTCGACGTGAATTGTTGTTTGTTCAATTTTTAGAATCTATTGATCCTAAAGATGCGGAGTTGATATTACATGTCAAAAATAAAAAATTACCATACAAAGGTATCACAGAAAATTTAATTAAGGAGGCTTTCGGGGACTATAAAAATGGGTAAATCAAGAAAACGATATGAGTCATCATATGATGATAATGAATCAATACATGAGAACAAGCATCGTATCAAAGAAAGTATTGAACGAAGGAAAATGAAAAAAATTAAAAATGCGTTACGTTCGAATAATGTTGATTATATTATGCAACAAGAGGATGAATATTAATGCCAACTTATAAGTTTCTTGATACCAATACTGGTAAAGAATTTGATGTTTTTATGTCTATATCAGAACGAGATGTATATTTAAAAAATAATCCAAATCTTAAACAACTAGTAAATGGTTTTCCTGGCCTGGCTGATCCAACTAGAGTAGGATTAAGAAAGCCTGATGATGGTTTTAAAGATGTATTAAAAGAAATTAAAGGAAAGCATAGGAAATCAACCATTAATACTTGGTAAACAATACGGTAGGAGTATATGTTACAACCAAAAAAATTAACAAAAAAACAAAGACGTGTACTCAGACAAGAAGGAGTCGAAATTAGAACGGGAATGGGATTATCTAAAATAACACCCTTAACCCAGAATCAAAAAAAAGCATTTGATGCATATTTTGATGACAAAAATCTAATGCTCCATGGAACAGCTGGAACAGGTAAAACATTCACTGCATTCTATCTTGGTCTTAAAGATGTAATGAATGATAATTATGATAAAGTCATTGTAGTACGTTCCGTTGTTCCATCCCGTGAAATGGGATATTTACCAGGAAATCAAAAAGAAAAAATAAAAGTATATGAAATACCTTATTACTCTATCTGTTCTGAATTGTATGGTAGAGGCGATGCATATGAAATCCTAAAACAAAAAGAACAAATTGAATTCATCTCTACATCATTTATTCGTGGTATTACAATTTCTAATTCAGTTGTCATTATTGATGAATGCCAAAATATGAATTGGGGTGAACTGAATACTATTCTAACAAGAATAGGTGAAAATTGTAGAGTCATTATTTGTGGTGATACTAAACAATCAGATTTAAATGAACGTGATGGAAAAAATGATTTACTTAAACTAATTAGTGTTTGTAAAAAATTAGGAACATTCGAATTTGTGCAAATGACAAGAGATGATATAGTAAGATCTGGTTTTGTTAAATCATGGATTATAGAATGTGAAAACCAAGGACTTTAAAATGTTTAAACATGAATTGCTCAAACAATATCCATTGAAAAGAATTGATACTCAGAATGGAAGGTTTTATCAAAATGAACAAGGACAACAATTTGAATCCGTAACATCTATTCTCAGTAAATTGAATTATGAATCATTACAGAAATGGCGTGATAAAGTAGGTGAAGATGAAGCTAAAAAAATATCTACACAAGCTTCTCGTAGAGGAACTGCAATTCATGAGTTATGTGAAAAATATCTCTTAAATCAAGATTATAAAAAAGGAACAATGCCTTTCAATCTAGATAATTTTAAACAAATCAAACCTTATCTAGATAGTAATGTCGGTACAATTTATGGTATAGAATTAATGATGTATTCTATCAAATATAATTGTGCAGGTACAACAGATTTAATATGTGATTGGAAAGGTGAAAAATCTATCGTGGATTTTAAAACTTCACGATACAAAAAAACAGAAGATAAAATTCAAGGATATTTCCTACAATCCTCTGTTTATGCTCAAATGGTAAATGAATTATATAATATTCAAATACCAAAATTAGTTATAATCATGTCAGTTGATCATGAAGGAGTTTTGTTATTCGAAAAAAAAGTGGATACATATAAAAATCAATTGCATGATGTATTCATAAGGAATAGATAAATGTTTAAAAAAATAGCATTTGCAATGATTGTATTAATTTTTAGTTCAATCTTTGCATTTGCAAATCCACCAAGTTTGCAACCTATACCTAGTATATGTATGGGTACAAAATATCTATTGAAATTTATCGAACAAAATGATATGCAATTGTTAACTTTTGGAAGTCACCCCGAAAATAAAATTTCTATGTTGTTCGGAAACCATAAAAATCAATTCATGATGGTTGGTATAGATAATAAAGCAAATGTAGCTTGTGTCTTTCATTTGTTTGATGCAGAACAGCCACTAAAATTACCTAAACCAAAGACTGAATCATTCTAAGTTGTTGTTCTTATTAAGATAATTTAATAGTTGACATTTCATATTCATGCGTTATAATGATATCAAAATTGAGGTTATGAAATGCAAATCGTCGTTACTGGAACTAATACAAAGATTTCAGAAGATGAACTAATCTTTGCTGTCAATGTCATGTCAAAACAACTGATGTCAGGTCAATTACTGAAACATCTGTTTATTGACATCATATTTGGACCAATTTCAAAATTTCATGGATTATGTGATACAAATGAAAACAATTCAGGTAAATTTCGAGACTTTGATATCTACATAAGAAATTCAATGTCTCGAAAAAACCAATTATGTACACTTGCTCATGAACTTGTACATGTCAAACAATATGCAACAGGTGAATTAAATCCATATATCAAAAATAAAAAGTATCTTCAATGGAAAAAAAGTGTGGTCGATCTTGATACTGTAAATTATTGGGATCTTCCATGGGAAATTGAAGCACATGGTAAGGAACCAGGACTATATAATCACTATTTGAGATCTCTAAAAGAACTAAATGATTGACTCTTTCTATTCTCTGTGGTAGACTACAGTCATAATAGAGAAAGAATTAAGAAAATGAAGCATCCTAATGAATACTTCCTTGGCGAAAACTTTGATTATTCAAAGTTCAACAAAGGAAAAGACACACCAAACTGGAAACGATTTGCTCACATTCTAGCGAAAATGCTAGAAGATAAATATGGTCAAGGTAGTGTTATCCTTGAACATAAATGTGGTGAAATGCGTTGTGGTATGGGTAACAAGATTGTTGATATTTACATCAAACCAATTAATACATTGGTAGAATGTAAATATCAAGAAGTTCAAGGAACTGCGATGAACAAAATATCTTATGAAGTAGATACACTTCAAGATATGATTGAGGATTATGGTTTCTCGCAAGCATACATTGTTCTCGGTGGTTCTTTTCCTTCTTGGGAAAGAAAGAAAGATTACTACACTTCTGAAACTATGGTTCAACGTCGAAAACATTATGCACCAAATGTTCATATTAAAAAGCATACTGATTTTATAAAGGAACTACAACTAAATGAAGAAGCCTTTTCTAAAGTGGACTGGAAATAAATTTAGACTTCTTGAAAACTTGCTGCCTCTGATTGGTTCACCAAAAACATTCTGTGAACCATTTGGGGGCAGTTTTGTTGTTTCATTGAATGTATCTGCAACTCATTACATTCTAAATGATTATAATGAACACTTAGTAAATGTATATAATCACCTACTCGAAACACCTTTGTTTATACAACAAACAAAAGAATATTTCAAACCTGAAAATAACTCATCTGAAGTATTTTATGAGACAAGAAAACAATTTAATCAAACAAACGACAAAGTATTAAAAGCTAAACTGTTTGTTTACTTAAATAGGCACTGTTTTAATGGTATAACAAGATTCAATAATAAGAATGAATTCAATGTTCCGTTTGGTAAATACAAAACAGTCAAATTCCCCGAACAAGAACTTAATAAGTTTAAAAACTACTTTGCTGATAAAACAATACACAATAAATCATTTGAGTCAGATGACCTATATGAAAATCTTCAAAAAGGGGATGTTGTATATTTTGACCCACCTTATTATCCTATATCTAATACAGCAAATTTCACAAAATATGCAAAGGATGACTTTACTATACAACACCAAAAGAGATTAGCCGAGTTAGCTAAATCATTAAGTAATTCAGGTATTAAAGTCATAGTATCTAATTCGAACATTCAGAAATGTATTGATTTATATAAGGGTGCTGAAATATTTAAGGTTGATATTTATCGTTCAATTGCATCTAAAAGTCAAAGTAGAAAAATGGTCAAAGAAATTATAGCAGTTTTTTAAAAAACCACTTGACAACTTCGAAGTCTCGTGCTATACTCTTCAGACAATGAAGAAAGGTGAAAACTATGAACTCATATCATCCTGACAATTGGGTCATTATCAAATTTGATGGTCCCGATCCGCACTATCGTGTTCTTGCAGGTTGGTCTGGTGGTTATACATCTGGAACTTCTTGGAAGCTGAATAGTGGAATAACTAAAGTAGAAGACCATAATGATTTCTATCGATTTTATGGTTCTTCAGGTTCTTACTATGACTGCAATAAAGAGTCCTATATGCTG
>Ga0129345_1000590_pt1 | contig 13309 bp, 21 predicted proteins | sample CPBDNA_FD_94425 | JGI IMG/M metagenome (GOLD analysis project Ga0129345, IMG submission 94425) | Freshwater to marine salinity gradient microbial communities from Chesapeake Bay, USA - CPBay_Sum_20_0.8_DNA | ecosystem: Environmental > Aquatic > Marine > Coastal | place: USA: Chesapeake Bay...
GATCAAGAGAGCTTCTATGCGGTCCCTGCGTCATTGCTGACGCAGCTTGCAGAAGAACTCAGTGCTCCATCGGTTTTGGATCGTGCGCTAGCCGGTGATGCTGATGCCTGCCGCCAGTTCCTGCATGAAGCTGGCTTCACTGATGAACATGGCCAACTCAGGCCGCCATATCGCCCGGAGGACCTTGATGACTAATTGGGTTGTCCGGGCTGGCCAGGCCCATACAAAGCGCAAGGCCGAAGCGGTTTCTGAAGCAGCCTGTACATTGGCTGATCTTCTCAACAGAGAAGTCACGCTAAATGAAATGATTGCCGCTGCTCTGCGCGAAGCGATCAATCAATGCCAAAACGATTACGGCGTAGTGTCTGTACCTGAACTCTTCTATTTATCCAAAGCCTTGGAGACTTTAGATGGCTGACCAACTCAACAACAACACCGCAGTCTTCTTTCAGAAAGACGATGATCGCCTTGTTATCTGGACAAACAATCAGGACAGATGGACGGTGACAGATATGCGTGCCCATCGCACGCGCCGATACACGAAACAGCTAGCCATGGCATTGGCTGCTTCGTTAGCAGCCGAAGGCTATGAGTCCACTGTCTATCGCTGACGCATGATCTCGACGCACGACCTACTCACCCGCCTGCTGGCCCTCGCTGAGCTGGCCGTCAGCGAAGCCTTGGAGTTTGACTACGGCGATCCTGAGGACCGCTACATCTGGCGTGAGCTGCAGGAGCTGAAGGCACTGGTGAAACAGGCGCTGGAACCATGAACCCACTGCAACCACGTTCCCAGTCCGGAACTGTGATCGCAGTTGTTGCAGGTGTTGTTCTTATTACAATGATCTGCTGGTGGCTGCCGCAGAAATGGCGCAACTGCCAGGTATTTTACGCCAATCAGGCTGCGCAGTCATTTTGTTTTCTGTCATGACATCACGTGCGTCGTTTCCCTGTCCGAAATGCAAGCACTCAAAGTCAATTGTTAAAAATACGGGCAACGATGATAGTGGGTTAACACGTCAACGGCAATGTTTGTCGTGCGGCTACCAGTTCTTCACCTTTCAAGAGCCGGAATACCTCTTGGGTCGTAATACCCATATCAAATGGGGCACCGGCAAGCCTATTGCGTTTAACGGTGAGCTGCCAATTCCCGATCCTATCTTTAATCGAAATTCCGATGGCTCGATTACAATCTGGATTGGCGATGTCAAGGGAACAGTTAGCTCTGATCACTTGACAGAGCCAAAGCTGCATCAATTACAACAAGCATGGTTGCAAAAGCACAATGGTTAATCCGGCAATTGAAGCGCGTCGTCAAGCGTACATTGAACGTTTATACGAACGTTCAGGTCGCAGCTGCAGCACCTACAGCGGGTTGTTTTTGGAACGCATTGAACACTTAATCCAAGAGGACATGCAACGCATTATTGAGGGTGGCGATGCTATTAAGTGACATTGAAATCAGCCGCCTCGCGCAAGATGGAATGATTGAGCCATATATCGGCTCATTGATACGACAAGTTGACGAAACTCGTTCGTGGCCAGATGGCAATCGCGTCATTACCACCTCAGGTAATAGGCGGGTTTTAAGTTATGGCGCCAGTAGCTATGGCTATGACTTGCGGCTGAGCCCGAAGGAATTTCTGATTTTCAGACATATTCCTGGCACAGTGGTGGATCCAAAAGCATTTAATCCGGCCAACCTAGAACCAGCTCAATTGCACGCTGATCAACATGGTGAGTTTTTTATCCTGCCAGCACATAGCTATGGATTAGGTGTTGCGGTTGAACGCTTGGTGCTGCCAGCGGACGTAACTGCATTATTCATTGGCAAATCATCATATGCCCGCGCAGGTTTGATTGCCAACCTAACTCCTGGTGAAGCTGGTTGGCGTGGGCATTTAACACTTGAATTTAGCAATAGCTGCAGCGCGGATGTTCGCATTTACGCCAATGAAGGCATTGTGCAAGCGTTGTTTTTTCGTGGTGAACCTTGCGCGACTTGTTACAACAGCCGCAGCGGTAAATATCAAGACCAACCTGAAAAAATTGTAACTGCTCGCGTGTGATTGATCCAAAGTTTCTCGCCGCTTTGCGTCATTGCTATCGCGCTGAGTTAGTGCTTGTGTTGGTGCAGCTAGAGCAAGTTGCACCAGGGTGGTGGTTGACGATAGACGAATTAGCCCAGCAACTTGGCACTGATCGTTCTACGCTAAACCATAGCATCAGAAAACTGGAGACCCTTGGCCTTTTGCGTCGAACATCAATCAGCAACAGCGGTGGCACCTGGGTCTGGTGGGTTAAGCAAGATGAAAATGACACACCACAACCCGATAACGAACCAGCGTGGGTGGTGCGTGACCTAAAACGCCATAAGCACGAACGAATTACAATCAGCCAACGCTGGGAATGGTCCGAACGGCACGGGATACCACGACCAACCATGCAAGGTTTTCTGGGTGGCTACCAACAGGTGTTGCGGCAACGATGGGAAATCGTCAGTTCACCGTTTGATCTGCTATCGTCTGAAGACGCGGCCTGAAGGGGCTGCCTATGCTCTATTACGCTTTGAATTATTATGTCAATTGCATTTGTCAAAAAGAAGCAGCTCACTTACCGCAGTGAGCAGTTATGCCGTGATGTCTATATTGACGAACTGCATGATCTAAATGATGAAGAGCTGCGCCAGTTGCGTGCTGAATTAGAAGCGCAGGTGCGGTATTTACGAGATGACCTTGAGATCTTGCCTGATGGTGACACTGCACGCCATCATGTTCGCCACAAGATGGGCATTGCACGCGGTTACCTTGCGCAGTGCGACATCGAATCAAACCTGCGCGGTGGCGAGGATCCGATTGCCCTTGCCAAGCTGAAGGCATTGTTAGCGGCACGGATAGGCGAAGCAGAAGCGACGCAGCTGTTCAAAGCAGCGGGTTTGGTGGTATGATTTGCGAGCGCAAGCACAATGCACTGAACCACGATGGAACACTTGATGCATGGATTGGATGCTGACCTCGACGACCTGCAGCAGTACGACGGCTGGTGGGCGCAGGAAAAATACCGTGGGGTACGGCTATTTTGGGACGGCGAGTATGCGTGGACTCGCCAAGGCAGGCCTGTAGCGCTTTCGATTGCGCAGCAGCTGCCGCAGGGCATGGCACTGGACTGTGAGCTGTATGACGGCGTTGACGGCGAACGTCGTTGCGCCAGTGCGGTGCGATTTGGCGACAAGCACTTGACTGACACCATGCGGGTGGTGGTGTTTGATCTTCCCGAGCATGGCGGCACCACACAAGAACGCCAGGCTGCGCTGGGTGAGCTAACACTGCCTCGAACTGCATTCATCGCTGGTCACACGGTCGTTCGGGACGAGGCCCACCTCCTCACACTGCTTGATCGTGTGCAGTCGCAGCAGGGTGAAGGCTTGATGCTGCGCCGCCCTGGTGCGCGGTACGTCGCGGGGCGATCAATGGATTTTGTGAAGGTGAAGTACAGCCGATAAACCAGTGATGTGTCCTGCTCGCACTCCCAACCGCAAATGAAACCAGTTCTCCGTCCCTACCAAACGCGACTTAACGACCAGATCCGTGATGCATTGTGCAGGCATCGACGTGTTCTTGCTGTGATGCCTACCGGCGCCGGTAAGGGCACCACAATCGGCGCGATTGTTGCAGGCGCAGCAGATAAAAGTCATCGTGTGCTTGTGCTAGCGCATCGCAGTGAGCTGATTGATCAGCTAAGTGATTCACTAAATCAATGGAAAGTTGATCACGGCATCATCCGCCCCGGCGCCAAGCAAGTTGATCACAAAGTACAAGTTGGTAGCGTGCAAACAGTTGTCAGGCGCTTAAAGCAACTGCCAGAGCCAAAGCTGATCATTATCGACGAAGCGCATCATTGTATTCCTGGTAATACATGGGGCTGCGTTATTGATCACTGGCCTAATGCGTTTGTGATTGGCAAGACGGCAACGCCATCGCGCCTTAGCGGCGAACCATTAGGTGAACACTACGGCGGTTATTTTCAGAAAATGATCATCGGCCCAACGCCGCAATGGTTGACCGATAATGGTTTCCTTGCTCAAGCGCGAATCTTCGCCCCACCGAATTCGTTTAAGCGATCAGCACTACGCAAGCAGGCGGGTGATTATCGAATGAGTGATGCTAGCCATGCACTTAGCGCTCGTGAGATCTTAGGTGATGCCGTTAAGCATTTCAAGAAGCACTTGCCTGATGGCACTGCAATTGCATTTTGCTGTTCTGTTGCGCACGCTGAAGATACCGCCACTGCATTTTGCGCAGCTGGTATTGCTGCTGCCAGTATTGACGGCAAGATGAGCCTAGAAAAACGCCGATTATTGCTTGATCAACTGCAGCGTCGTGAAATCCGTGTGTTGACAAGCTGCGCTTTGATTGGCGAAGGAATAAACATTCCTAATGTTGACGGCGCGGTGTTGTTGCGACCAACGCAAAGCCTTGCCCTGCATTTGCAAATGATTGGGCGGGCATTGCGACCAGCGCCAAACAAAACCGAAGCCGTGATCTTAGATCATGTCGGTAATTGCATCGCTCATGGATTACCGACTGATACACGCGAATGGAGCTTACATGGTCGCGTTACACGCAAATCGGATGCACCACCTGTTCGGACTTGCCCAAAGTGTTATGCCGCTAATCCTGGCGGTGCTATCGCCTGCCTGGACTGCGGGTGTTTGTTCCCTGCACCTGAAGCCGCTGAAATCCTAGAGGTTGATGGTGAATTAACTGAGCTGCTACCGATGGGCTTACGCATGGGCGATCCCGTCGAGCATTGCAATGAGCGGTGGTATGTGGCCAGCAGACCTGTTCATGGTCGCGTCGTGTTGGCAAAATCACGCTCTGAGGCAACAGCAATTCGTAGCAGGAAGTCTGGGCAGTTTGACCTATTGCATACTGCACCTATCAGTGAATTACGCAAACCGCGTCATCCTGCTGCTGGCGCCAAGACCTATGAAGAGTTACTCGTGATTGAACATCAGCGTAACTTTAAGCCAGGCTGGGCACGTCATATCTGGGCTGCCCGTCAAAGGAAAGCAGCATGACCAAATCCATCAGTATTGCATGGTCTGACTGGTGCATCATACAAGCTGGATCCACGCGCTACCTTGGCCGTCAATTTCAGCTATGTACCGACGATGTTGATATTACGGTGTTTACGGGCTGGACTGGACTGCAGTTGTGCGATGACTTTGAATACAATCCAGATTTTGATTTGTGTTTTGATGAAGTTGTTGACTGCATAAGCAGCTACCAGTTGCATTGCGGCGTGCTTGACTGCACAGCATTTGAGGATATAGAAGCCCACTGGGAGGATATTGCTAAGCTCTTCAGAGAGCAATCAATGTGTTACGGTGAGCCAGAGTGAACAATCAATACAGCAAAACATTTTACTGAGCTGCTCTCGCGGCGCTGTTCGATTGATGCGCAATAATTGCGGAAGCTATAAATCACCCACTGGCACCTTTGTTCGTTACGGGGTAGGAAATCCAGGTGGTAGTGACCTTATTGGCCTGCGCACGATCACAATTACACCGCAAATGGTCGGTCAGCGTATTGGGCAATTTGTTGCTTTAGAGGTCAAACGACCAGGCCAGCGTCCGACTGAACAGCAAGAGCAGTTCATGGCAATGGTCCGCGATCGAGGAGGCCTTGCGGGTGTTGCAACATCAGTGGAGCAAGCGCAAGCCATGCTTGAGTATGTTGCCAATTCTGAAACTGACGCCACCCCGCTTGTGGAACTGGGCTTGACTGGTTTTACTTACAACGCATTGCGCCGAGCGGGATTTCATTGGATTCATGAGCTTGAAAGCGTTTCGATGGAATCATTGTGCTCGATTGCATTCATTGGCCCCGGTCGCGCAGCCGAAATTGAAACTGCAATTAAGGGGTGGCGTGCACGCTACTGCTCTGATGTCGAAATGCTGCACCATTAGCTTTGCGTGCGCAATCGACTAGATTGCGGGTGCGCTCACGCAGTGGAACACATTGGATCAACTCGAAGAAAAGCTTGCGACCGCTCGCGAGCGGTTTGCCAAAATGCTTTTGGTTTGGCGTAAGCGGCACGGTTGGACCGGCCGCACATGGGAAGAATGGCACGCAGCAGCGCCTGATTATTTGCCTATGGCTGTGGTGAACTCTGTGATCACAGGCCTTGAAAAAAATCGCAATAGCCGCACGGTGCCCCAGACCTTTGTTGCCCTAGGTCTTGCCAATACCAAACTCGACAAAGAGGATCGTGGCCCCATTGCGGATCGTGTGCTTCGTGATCGCGTGTACGCGGCTGAACCAATACGCCACGCGGACGGCACACCATGGAACGGCGCTGACTTCTTCGCTGCTTACACCGGCTTTATTGACATCCCGCCTGGGTTGGTGCTGCCTGAGCCGGTGACGCCTGCAACCAGTCAGGAGCTACGTGAACGGTTCATGCAGCAACGCGGCAGCCAGACGCCTCGCCATGCACTGGATACATTACTGGGCCTGCAGCCAAGGCTCGGCAAGACAGAGCGCGAGCGGATCGAGGAGGTGCTCTTTGGGTTTGCGGATTTCAGTGACGACGAGTCCGAGCTAGCCCGAACAGTTGATCGACTTTTGGCCCAATGGGCGGGACACTCTTGACATTCGCGCTCGCGAAGGCGACAATAGACGAGCCCTGAGTCACAAATGCTTTGCTTGACAGTGAATACCACGCACATCCGGCGCTAAGTGCGTCCAAGCTCAAGCTGATGGCTACTGGCACCGCATTGCGGTACTGGAGTCGAGAGCTGGATCCTGATCGCAAGCCATTTATCCCCTCGGACGCTATGCGACAAGGGTCGCTTGTGGATTGTTTGATCACCGAGCCTGACGAGTTTGGACGCCGCTATGCGCCGATTCCTGCTGGCGCTCCCAAGCGCCCAAGTAAAACGCAACGGCTTGCGAAAAAGCCATCCTCGGAAACACTAGATGCAATTGCGTTTTGGGATGAACTAGAGGCTGATGGACGTGAGTTAATCAGCAATGAATGGCTAGACAATGCGTTCAAGATAGTCGAAACTCTGACGCTCAACAATGAAGTTAAATCTTTTTTAACCTACGCAAGTCAAAACCCCCACTTTTGGGTAGACGCTGAACATCAAGTTGAATGTCGCTATAAGCCAGACTTAGAAAGCGATGTGCTATTGGACCTGAAGAAAGGTGCGTCGGCTAACCCACGTACATTTGCCGCCCAGGCTTATCGACTTGGATATGACGTGCAGCTTGCGCATTACAGCGCTGGGTTTGCTGATCGCTATGGCAAGCCACCGGCCCGATGTGGGTTCATTGTGTACGAGTGGGATGCACCTCATGATCACGCCTTGATCTGGGTTGATGACGATTACTTAGCGATGGGTGTTGATCGCAGGCGCGATGCGATTGAGCGAATTTTGGAATGCACGGCTAATGGTGTGTGGCCTAGTCATGGTGAAGTAACGATGACACCACCTAGCTATGCAACGTTACGTGGCGCCGATGATGAAACAAATCCCGATGACCTTGAACTGGAGGGCCTGTGATGACTGAATTTACATCGTTTGATGAACTGTACCCAGGTCAATACTTGAAAGCAGGTTTGTTTAATGGACAACCTGTTACCTATACCATCAAAAACTTAACACGCGAAGAACTTGAAGGTGAAAAAGGACCGGAACCAAAAATTGTCATGAGCTTTGAAGAGACACCGCTTGCATTGGTGCTAGCCAAAGTTAATGCTGTTGCGATTAAAGCAATGTTTGGACCGCAAGTTCCTGAATGGATTGGCAAGCGTGTCACGTTTTACGGCACTACTTCGATCATGCCATTGCCAACCCGAAAAAATGAACCTTGCATCAGGGTATATGGCTCACCTGATATTACTGAAGAAATTCAGTGTGAATGGACGCCACCTCGTAAGCGCAAGTTGATACAAACCCTCAAGCCTGTTATTAGCGCCACGCTTGAGGTAGCGCTAGGAAAAATCGAAGCTGCAACTGCAGTTGAGGATTTGAATGCATTGATGACTCGCGCCACTCAGTTAACCGAACAAAACAAAGTTACCGCTCATGAGTTTGAAAAAATTAGCGCAGCAATTGATGCGCGACACTTTGCTATCAGCAAAGAGAATGTGATTGCTCAACTCAAGAGTAAACCTGAAATCCTTCGTGCTTTTACTGATAAGTACCCAATCCCTCCAAACACCCGTGTCACTGACGCAATCACGACTCAAGAGCATGTCAAATACCTCGCAGCAGCGCTTGCTAGCACGAGAGCATCTAAGTCAAGCAGTACGGCATCTTGAATTTGCTGCAAAGGCTGCTACCGATGAATGCAGTGATCGCTATTACCTTGCAATCACTGAAGCTCGTGTTTCGGACTACGCCGAATCCGTTGCATGGCGGACACGTATTACAGAAGCCCGGATCTTACTAAAGGTCATTCATGGAGAAACCTAAGCCTTATCGTCTGCGGCGTCATAATGTTGCCGCCAGTGTTCACATGCACGAGGATTGCTTTGCTGCTGTAGTGCAATTTGCAAAGCAATCTGACCTTTCAATCAGCGGAGCTATTCATAAATTGCTTCGCTCTCATCCTATTATTAACCTTCCTGAACTCCAATGAGCCTTAATTCTGCTACATTTGTGGGTCGCGCCGGCCGCGATGCTGAAATCCGTTTTCTTGATAATGGCAAACAGGTTGCTAATTTCACCATTGCCGTTAATCGCCGCAAGCGTGACTCTGAACCGCTTTGGGTAAAAGTGGAAGTATGGGGCAAGCCTGCGCAGGTTGCCGCTGATTACGTCCGCAAGGGAACCATGGTCGGTGTCAGCGGTGAAATTGATCTTGATAGCTGGAGTGATCGCACATCTGGTGAAATGCGCCAGCAGATCAAGATCACTGTCAATGATCTACGTTTGCTTGGCAGCAAGCAAGATGCTGGCGCTAACAACTCGGCGTCAACACCTGATGGGGAGCCATTGTTCTAATGGCGCTGGATCCCGCTCTTAGGGCATATCTCGACTCATTGAGCCGATACCCGCTGCTGACCGCTGAGCAGGAGATCGAACTAGGTCGTCAAGTTATTTACCTGCAAGATCTTCAGGCGATTGACAACCCAACACCAGAGCAGCGGCGAGCAATCAAGCGTGGCAAGCGGGCGCGGGAGCGGTTTATCCAAGCGAACTTGCGATTGGTGGTGGACATAGCTAAGCGCTATCGACAGCACCGACGCAGCTTGGAGTTAATTGATCTAATCCAGGAGGGTAACATCGGCCTTGCGCGTGCCGTGGAAAAGTTTGACCCATCAAAGGGTTACAAGTTTTCTACCTATGCATACTGGTGGATCAGGCAGGCGATTCAACATGCAATTCAATGGTCTGACTTTATTGTTCGCCTGCCACTGCCAATTCACAACCGTTTGATTAAGTTGTCTCGCGCCCGCGAGGAGCTATTTCGTGAGCTTGGTCGCAACCCAACCCTTGCTGAAATCGCAGAACGACTTGGCATTGAAATGAATGTACTGCTTGATGCCATTAGGCGCACGCAGTACACCACCTCACTTGATGAACCAGTTGGCGCTGATGATAGCGAAGGTGGTATGACTCGTGGTGACTACATCCAAGACCCAAATGGCGCCACGCCTGATGAGTTATTGGATGCGATCTACGCCAGCCATCAAGCTGAGCAGCTCACTGAAATTGTCCAGTCTTCAGAATTAAGTCCGATTACCCGTGAAGTGCTGTTAGCGCGTCATGGCAGTGATCAGCCTGAACGCTGGGCTGACCTGCAGGAACGGCTTGGTATATCGCGTGTGCGGCTGCAAGAAATCGAACAACGTGGGTTGCGACGTTGCCGATTGCTGCTGACACGTCATAGCACGTCACCCGTTACGTCTGATGCGATTCCAACACCAGCTGCTGTTGAGCAAGCAAACCTGTTCGACATCGCGAGCGCAAGCAGCTATGATTCTTGAGCCAACCCACCCTTTACAACACATGGCACTGACTGGCGATGAACTGCTGAAGGTGATCACAGCGAATCCCGAAGCCCCACGCGATGAACTGGCACGTCTTGCTGGTTATGTCAGCACCAAAAAAGACGGCTCCGAGCGGTTGCTGTACGCCAAATTCCACGATGCATTGCTTGAGGCCAAGGGCGTCAAACTGGCCCCTCCTGCTGCGGGTAAGCGTGCTGGACGTGAACTGAGCTACGTGGCTCGTGTTCAGAAGAACGGTAACGTGATCTTGAGCGCTGGCTATTTGGTCAAGCAAGAATTTGCACCCGGCGATGAGTTCAAGATTCAAGAGCTTGAAGATGGCGGCTTCCAGCTGCTGCCTTTAGTGATGGATTGAACTATTGCGGCCCCGTCAGCAATGGCGGGGCTATTCCTAAAATGCAATTCCCTAAAATAATTGGTCTTTGGAGTGCTGCTCCTGGTTGCGGTAAAACCACCGCAGCGCAGCTGATTTGCAATGAAACAGGCGTTCACTGCATCCTGCCATTTGCTAAACCGCTTAAGCAAATGGTGATCCAACTGCTAATTGCTGCTGGTTATACGGAAACTGCCGCAAACCAGTATGTCTATGTTGAGAAACAAAAACCATTGACCTTGCTTCCAGGTTGTCCAACTGCGCGGTTTTTACTGCAAACGCTTGGCACGCAATGGGGTCGTCAAATTGTCGCTGATGACCTTTGGCGGCGTGTATGGATGCTTCAAGCACATCGGCATGAATTTGTCATTGCCGATGATGTGCGATTTCCAAATGAAGCCAAGGCTGTGATTGAACTTGGCGGTAAGATGTGGTGCATTACACGGCCAGGTTGTGTTGATGTTACCGGCCACGAAAGTGAAAGCGGTCTTGGTGATATTGCCTTTGACCGCGTGATCGTTAACGACGGGACGGCTGAGGATTTGCGGGGGAAGATCCGTGGCTGAGCATGTTCTGCACTTGGGTGACTGCCTAGAGGTGATGCGCACTATGCCGGATTGCAGCGTGGATGCGGTCGTGACGGATCCGCCCTATGGGCTGTCGTTCATGGGCAAGGCATGGGATTACGACGTGCCTGGTGTTGACGTGTGGCGCGAGGTCTTGCGCGTGCTCAAGCCTGGCGGTCACCTGCTGGCGTTCGCCGGCACAAGGACACAGCACCGAATGGCGGTAGCGATTGAGGATGCGGGGTTTGAGATCCGCGACATGATCGCGTGGGTCTATGGCTCAGGGTTCCCGAAGTCGCTGGACGTGAGCAAGGCGATCGACAAAGCGGCTGGAGCTGAGCGGGAGGTGGTGGGGCAACGCATCTACGGAGATGGTCACGTTCAGAACAGCACCAAGCTGGCCTCGCCTATCGGCACATTCGAGCGCACGCAGGATGAGCGACTCGAAACCGCCCCCGCCACGCCTGAAGCCCAGCAGTGGGCCGGCTGGGGCACTGCGATTAAACCATCATTTGAGCCCGTGACATGGGCCAGAAAGCCCTTGGGGACAGTGGGTTACTGCGCTAAAATGCTAGAGAACCTGCTGGGGCTGGAAGATCAGTGCTTACAAATTGCGAATGCTGCGGCAAGCAGTTCAAGACTTACCCCAGCAGGCTCGCCAGAGGGGAAGATCGCTTCTGCTCAAGAGCTTGCAGCAACCCAGCACGCGGAAGACCCAGAGAGAAAAACGGCAACTGGGGAGGAGGCCGCTACCAGCTCACAAGCGGATACATCGGGGTCAACATTGGTGGCGGCAAGTATCGCCTTGAGCATTGTCTCGTTATGGAGGCACATCTTGGAAGGCGTCTATGCAAGGGAGAGAACGTCCACCACCTCAACGGGATCAAGCACGACAACCGATTGGAAAACCTTGAGCTGCTGTCTGTCGCAGATCACGCCCGAGAGCATCATCCAGGCATCCAGCCTTCCCGGTGGGTTCAGTGCCAATGCCTCCACTGCGGCAAAGGCTTTGAACGCCTCGCTTCAGTTGTTAAGCGCCACCCACACACTTTCTGCGATCGAGCCTGCTTTGTGGCGGGCTCTGGGCGATTCCCAGGGCGTGGGCGTCAGGCCCAACCTTGACCCTGTGGTGATGGCCCGCAAGCCATTCCCCGGCACCGTGGCCGCGAACGTGCTGGAGCACGGCACCGGGGCGTTGAATGTTGATGGGTGCAGGGTGGGGCTTGAGGTGCTGCCAGGTCAGATGGCAGGTCAGGCACAGGTCGGGACGTTCGAGCGTAAGGACATGTACACGCCTGAGCGCACTGGCCGCTGGCCTGCCAACCTGATCCACGACGGCTCCGACGAGGTGGTGGGGTTGTTTCCGGAGAGCGCCAGTTCCACGCCATCGGTTACGGCGACATACGGCACGAACAAGGACGGCCGCGAGAACTCCACCTATGGCAAGGGCCTTTATTCCGCCACACCAAACCCACCGCCGATCGGCGACACCGGCTCCGCCGCCCGGTTTTTTAAGCAGTGCAAAGGCTATACTGAAGCATGGCCAAGCGTAACCGCCGAGCCTGCGAACACTGTGGGCAACTGTTCCAGCCAGCAAAGGCAATTCGTCGCTTCTGCTCTAAGCGATGCAGTAACCTGGGCGCTCCAAGGGGCAGTCTGCAGCAGCGTCTCCCTGGCACCTTCTACGAGCGCCACGGCAAGCGAGTTAAGGCAACTCTGCGAGAGCGTTATCACAGCGATCCAGAGTATCGGGCCAAAGTTCTGGCACGAGTCAGAGCCCGCAAGGCTTACCCTGAAGCTCAGCCATGCGAGCTTTGCGGTTCACCGGGAGCAGACAGGCATCACGACGATTACAGCAAGCCACTGGACATCCGGTGGATCTGCCGATCCTGTCACGTTCAGCATCACCGGGACCAGTACGGCAGCTGGGGATCAGGCCTCAGCTCCTAGGGCGTTCTACACAGCTAAAGCATCCAAATCCGACCGCGAAGACGGAAACAACCACCCCACCGTAAAACCTACCGACCTAATGCGTTACCTCTGCCGCCTTGTGACACCACCCGGCGGCACGGTGTTGGATCCATTTATGGGTAGCGGCAGCACGATTAAAGGCGCTCTTGCCGAGGGCTTTAATGCTGTCGGTATCGAGCGCGACCCCGAATACTTTGCAATCGCGCAGAAACGGCTTAACGGCCTTAATGATCTCATGGCAATGCTTGATGACCTCACGTGATGCCCTGCGACGCATCGCTGCTCGCGCCTTGGCAAATCCGAATATCAACACGATTGGGATCACCGATGTAAGTAATCTCCGCGATGTACTCCAAGCAGAGTACCCGGA